>Ga0315268_10000119_pt1 | contig 89373 bp, 109 predicted proteins | sample C1_top_MG_FD_204535 | JGI IMG/M metagenome (GOLD analysis project Ga0315268, IMG submission 204535) | Sediment microbial communities from Yellowstone Lake, YNP, Wyoming, USA - C1_top | ecosystem: Environmental > Aquatic > Freshwater > Lake > Sediment | place: USA: Wyoming | collected 2017-08-01
AGCCGACAAAAATACCGGTAAATGTTTTTGACAGAGCCAAGATCAAAGTAAAAGTGCTGAATGGAAGCGGAGAAAAAGGTAAGGCGGCTGCGGCTAAAGAGTATTTGGAAGGATTGGGGTATAAGGAGGTGGCGACCGGAAATGCCGATGCGGATAATTATGCAAATACAGAGCTGTCAATCAAAGATAGTTTGAAAGAGAATTTGGAGAAAATAAAGGCAGATTTAACTAACAAATATGTGTTGGGGAGTAAGGTAAGTACTTTAGCATCTGATGATGCCTTTGATGTGTTGGTAATTATTGGGCAGAAATAAGATCATGGCTTCACAAAAGCCCGAGAATTGGTTTTTTCGAGTAAAAGGGTTGGTGTTTATTCAAGCGTTTGTGACGGTGACTGTCGTGGGATTGGGATGGGGATGGGATTTGGTAAGGGTGGAATGGGCGGCGGTAATGTCCTTGATGTCAGGACTACTTTTGGCAATTACCCTTTTTAGTATCCGCCACTTGCGGGAAGTGGAAAAAGATCTCGAGGATGGGAAAAATAAGGCAGAAAAAGAGAGAGAGCTGCAGAGGGTAATGTTGTCTTCGATCGGGGAAGGAGTAGTGGTATTAGATACGGAAGCCAAAGTCAGATTACTTAATCAGGCGGCGTGCAAAATGTTGGGTTGGAAGATGGAGGAAGCCATAGGTAAGGATTGGGATATCGTAGCGCCATTGATGGATGAACAAGGGAACCTGATTGATAAAAGTAAACGAGCAACCAAGAGGGTGTTAGAGGAAGGAATAGTATTAACAAACAATAAGAATTGCTATGTAGATAAAGGAGGGAGGGTGTTTTCGGTGGGGACCACGGCGGCACCGATTGTTATTGAGGGGAAGACGACCGGGGTAATTGCAATATTTCGCGATATTACACACGATAAAGCAGTCGATAGAGCAAAATCCGAGTTTGTGTCTTTGGCATCGCATCAACTGAGAACTCCTCTTTCGGCCATCAAGTGGTTTACCGAACTTTTGGCGTCGGGTGATGTGGGCGAGATGACTCCTGAACAAAAACAGTTTTTAGAGAATATTTACAGCAGCAACGAGCGAATGATTGAGTTGGTTAACGGGCTTTTAAATATTTCCCGAATAGAATCCGGAAGAATAATTATTGATCCTAAACTGACCGATTTAGGTGTCCTGGTAAAGCAAATAATTAACGATTTGGTGGCGCAGGTATCAGAAAAAAAACTGGAGATGATCGTGTCTTTGCATCCCAATTTGCCACAAATGAATGTGGATTCCAAGCTGGTAGCACAGGTTTATATGAATTTGTTGACCAACGCAGTCAAATATACTCCTGCCGGAGGGCAAATTGAGGTAATGATATCTTTAAAAGGAGATGAGGTCTTATCACGGGTATCGGACACGGGTTATGGAATTCCGCCGGATGACCAAAAAAAGATATTTGAGCGGTTTTACAGAGCCGGTAATGCAGTGAAAATGGTCCCGGACGGGACAGGACTGGGTTTATACCTGGCAAAGACTATTGTAGAGTCTTCCGGCGGGCGGATTTGGTTTGAATCAGAAGTCGGAAAAGGATCTACTTTTTGGTTTACTTTACCGCTTACCGGTATGCAGGCTAAATCCGGGGAGGTCAGAATTTCTTAATAATTTATGCTATCCTAAATAGATCTATGAACAAAAAGTATTTAATAATGGTGGTCGAAGATGAGAAATTGCTTTTACAGGCGATTATTAAAAAGTTAGAACTGACAGGGTTTGTAGCTGAAGGGTATGGTGATGGAGATTTGGCCTTGGAACGGCTAAAGAAAAAGGACAATTTACCGGATTTGATTTGGTTGGATTATTATTTAGGAGATTTGACCGGTGATGTGTTTTTGAAAAGGATGAAAGAAATTTTGGAAAAAAATGTTTGGATTCCGGTAATGGTGGTGTCCAATTCGGCCAGTCCGCAGAAAGTCGAGGAAACTTTGAAGAACGGAGCAGAAAAATATTTACTTAAGGCGGATTACAAATTGGAGGACTTGGTAGGTATTGCCAAGGAAATGACAGGGCAAAAAAAACAGAATGATACTTAACAAGATCCAAAAGGATATTAAAATTTTGGCTTTGAGGCTGTTAATAGCAGAGGTGATTTTGGGAATACTTATTTTTGCAGTGAATTATTTTTTAGATTTAAAAGGTATTTACGTTAATTTATTTGGAGATAAATTTCTTAAATATGATTTGTTTTCGACAGGGTCGTTCTTAGTAATTGAGGCTGTGATAGTTTTGATGGTGGTGTGGCGTTGGCAAAAAAAATATTTACGTTTTGACAGGGGGGATAGAGTAAGGGAATTATTAGATGAAGGAGAGAGTGAAAGTATGGAATTAAAAACAAGTTTTCGTTGGGACTTAAGAGAGCAAAAATATAATAAAGAGCTGGAAAAGGCTATAGTAAGAAGTATTGCCGGATTCCTGAATTCCGAGGGGGGGGTGCTGATTGTGGGAGCAACTGACAACAAAGTAATTTTAGGACTGGAAAATGACTACAAAACTTTACCTAAAAGCAATCGGGATAGTTGGGAAAATCACCTGAACCAGACAGTTAAAAATTATTTAGGCTTGCAATTAAGACGATTAATAAAAGTGGGATTTTCGGAGTTGGATGGTAAAGATGTAGCGGTGATTGAAATAAATAAGGCTGACAAGCCCGTATATTTACAAGATGGAGAATCGGAGCAATTTTTTTTGCGAACCGGTAATAGTACCAATGCTTTATCGATAAGTGCGGCTACGGAATATATAAGCAGTCACTGGAAGAAAAAGAATTAAAAAAGGAGTTTTTTGACGCGGTTGGAAATATCTTCAGCTTTGACATTGGATTTGATTAAGAAATCAGTGGCGCCATAATACATTTGAGTTTCACGGATATTATCGACATCACCGGCGTTGGTGAGGACCAAAACAGGCAAGGTTTTGAATTCCGGGATATCCCGCAATAGCCGAAGCATGGTTTTGCCGTCCATAACCGGCATCATCAGATCCAGAAGAATTATGTCCGGGTGTTCTTTTTGGGTGACATCCAGGCCAACTTGGCCATTTTCGGCACGCAGAACAATGAAGCCTTCGTGTTTAAATTTAAGCTCCAAAGCGTCGCCCAGCATTTTTTCATCTTCGACAATGAGAACTTTTTTAGCATTGGTTAGGGGTGGAGTTGAAATCTCATCAGGTTTTGGAGATTTTAGTTTGTCAAAAAGTCCCATATTTATTGGATATAAGTATATACTATTTTCTAAATTTTATTTTGCAAATCAAGGAGATGACGTGATTTTTCGAATTGATACGCTTCTCTCTCCAAGCCATGTTTATTGAGAAGATGGGAAAGATATTGAGAGCCAAAATAGATAGGGACAATAACGTAGCTGGCGCCGATTTCATAAAGGTCAAGAGTATCTTTTACCTGATGACAAACTACAATACTGATGGCTTTGGGGTTTGAGGTGGTCAATTTTTGGACAATTAACTTATTGGTATCATAATTTGGGATAGTGGAAATGACCAATTTGGCATGATTAATACCAATTTCCTCCAAAAATTCAATATCTTCGGCATCGCCATAGACATGAGGCAAGTTGGCTTGTTTAAGTTTATCGATCGCTTGGGGGCTATAGTCGATAATGACATAGTTTTTATCTAATTGCTGAATAGCTTTGATATATTCTGCCCCTGAACGATCGTAACCAAAAAGGATAATGTCCGGCTGATTTGGGAGAGAGAGTTTGGTTTCTTTGGGGAATTTTTTAATTTCAAAATATTTTAAAAACTTTTCGACAGATCTATAAATATTATCGGAGTAGAGAATGAGATAGGTAGAACCACTAATGGTTATTAAACCAATTAAGGTGATGAGGGAGAGATTTGCGGTTGATAAATGACCAATTGTGACACCAAGACCGGCTAAGATAATTGAAAACTCGCTGATTTGAGCTACAGTTAGACCAGCCATAAAACTGGTTTTTCTTTTGTAACCCAGTAAATTCATTAAAACAAACAGGATTAAGGGATTACCAATGAGAACATAAAAGGACAAAATAATAGCCGGCAATATAATCAACGGTAGAGTTGATAAAGCCATCCTTGAGCCTAAAAGTATAAAAAACAGGACGATAAAAAAGTCTCTTAAGGGTTTGATTCTGGAGCTAATTTCGGGAGTATATGGCAGGGAAGAGAGGGTGACACCGGCGACCAGGGCACCAATTTCGACCGAAAAACCTAAATAGTAAAAAATTGAGGCGACTGCCATTCCCCAGGAAAGTGAGAACAGAAAGAGTAATTCCGTGCTTTCGGAAATAAAATCAGTGATTTTGGGAACAATGTATTTACTGAGCAGAAAAAATAGAAGACCGGCAATAATACCCTTGAGGGCGAGCATCGAAAGTGCGAAAGTGATATTACCTCCCCGGGAATAGGAGATGGCTGAAATAATAACTATAATAATTGTGGCGATGAGATCCTGAACCAATAAAAAGCCAATAGAAATTTTTCCGTAAAGGGTATTTAAGTCCCCCTTATCGGTGAGAAGCTTTAAGATTATGATGGTGCTACTGAATGATAAGGCGATAGAAATATATAAGGACGGGATATTGCCGATCCCTAAAGCTTTGCAAATGAAAAATCCAATAAGAGAATTTAACACTACCTGGGTAATACCTGTGGTTAATGAGACCTTGCCCACTTCTTTTAAGACTTTCGGATTAAGATTAAGTCCGACAATATAGAGCAGAATAGTGATTCCTACTTTGGAGAAAAATTCAATACTTTCAGTCGAACGCAAGATATTGAAGGCATACGGGCCGACGAGAATACCGGTTAGAATATAGCCTACAATAAATGGCTGTTTTAACACTTTCATGATGAGGGAGACGATAGTTACAATCGCAGTAATCAGACTAATTTCTAAAAATATTTCCATAGATGTTGATTAGATATATTGTATATTTTTATTAGAAGAACGGCAATTCCGCACTGTCTGTTTGACTTTCGGATTGAAGTTTTTGAAGATTGGGGATAATAAATAAATGGTTTTTTTGGGTTATTAAACCCTTTGATCGTAATTTTTCAAGATTGAGACTGGCAGTTTCGCGGGTGATTGCAGCGACGTTAGCAATGTCCTGATGGGTGAGAGGCAGGATAATTATTTCTCCTGAGGGTGTTTTTTCGCCAAAACGATTGGAAAACATCAGCAGGGCCGCGATGATGCGTTGGTAAGCGGTACCCGACAAGATATGACTGATGGTAAAAAGCAGACCATCAAGACCAATGAGAACGCGGTTGGTTAAATCCAAAAGCAAATCGGGATGGGCTTTGATAAATTTGGAGAAATCATCTTTAGAGATTAACCGGATAAGTACCGGAGTCATGGCTTGAAAATTGAAGGCGTTGCGAATATTGCTCAGACCCCACATCAAGGGAAAATATGAATCAGGTTTGAAAATATTTAAAGTGATTTCCCGACCGTCAGAGAGTAGGGAGTTCATTTTTACATAACCTTTTTCCAAATAGAAAATTCCCGGAGGAGTATCACCTGCCTGAATGATAGAAGTATGTTTTGCGAAAGATTTAGAAGGTAATTGGGAAATGATGTCTTTGATGGTCAAATTATACTCTTGTAATTAATCTTACAGAAATGTTTTCAGAGAAAGGTTAAGGTAATTAAGTTATTAATTTATTATTATAAGGAGGATTTAATGGTCAAAAAAAAATGACATAAGATAATCCAAGATAAGGGCGGGGACTGTCACAATACCCCGCCCTTTTTATATACCTGGTAATAATTCTTACAGAAATGACTTAAGTTAGGGTATACAATGAATGAATATGAAGAATATTTATATTTTTATTGTCGTAGCCGTAGTTTTAGCCATAGGATATACGGCTTTTAAGGGGTATGGCCAGGGAAGTGTAAAGTCTGTACCTGTAGTTCAGACAACTACCAATGGGAATGTAGTGCAAGTAACCCAGTCCGGTTTTGAGCCGAAGACAATAACTATTAAGGCGGGAGAGACCGTGGTCTGGAAGAATATTGATGGAGGAGAAGTGTCTATCAATTCAGCGGTGCACCCAACCCATCTAGTGTATCCACCCTTGAATTTAGGGACTTTAAGTCAAGGAAGCGAAGTGAGTCTAAAGTTTGATACAGCGGGACGGTATAGTTACCATAATCACCTTAATCCATCTGAGACCGGGGAAGTAATTGTGCAGTAGCATATGTCTATTTATCTAATGCGACACGCTCAAACAAGCGATAACCTCGTAAAACGCTACACTGGCAGTAACGACAAAGTAGGAATTAATGAGGAAGGAAAAAAACAGATAGTGGGTGTTATACCTTTATTACAGAAAAAGAAAATAGAAGTGATTTATTCTAGTCCTTTTAGGAGGTGTTTTGAATCAGCTTCTCTTATTAAGAAATATTTAGATGTTAATCTGGTAGTAGATGAGAGATTGAAGGAAGTGAACTATGGTAGATGGCAAGGTCTAACAAGTATAGAAGCGGAAAAAATTTTCCCGGAAGTTTATAAAGCCAGAGGACAAAATCCTTCTGATGTATCCCCACCAGAGGGAGAAACTTTACTTGAAATGCAAAAGCGGGTAAACCAGTTAATTAATGAATTAATTAACTCTCAAAAAAATACACTCGTTGTTACTCACGGAAGTTGTATACACGTTGTTTTAATGTACCTTGGGGGAATTGATTTGAATCAATTTTGGGTTTTTAGCCAAACGAACAAATTGGCAAATTGTTCGTTATCCGAAATTCCTAAATAAATTTTTTGGGAAATAAACTTCGGTAATAGGATAGCGATTGTATTCGGATTGGTATAAAGTGTATATATGGATGCGAAGAAGGCAACGACCACAGTTCCTGTGTTGCTTTTTAGATACAACATCTTGATTATAGTGACTTTGGTGTTGGGATTATTCAGTACATTTATTACCTATTGGGTGAGTGAAAATAGCGTCAAAAATTTTCAAATTCAAAAAATTCAAAGTTTAGCTCTAATAATTGATACCGATAGAGTTAAGTCTTTAACCGGTAGTCCGGACGATACTAATAACCCGGCGTATAAAAGAATAAAAGAGCAACTCATGAAAGTAAGGCAAGTGAACCCGGAAATTCGTTTTTTATATCTGATGAAATCCGAGGAAAACAAAATATTTTTTTTGATTGACTCTGAAGATCCGAATTCGGCTGATTATTCAGCTCCGGGGGATGAGTATGACGAAGCCAGCGAGGTTTTTAAATCGGCGTTTGTTTCAGCTAAAACCGGTTTTGAGTTGTACAGAGACAGATGGGGGTACTGGTTGTCCAGTTTTTCTCCTATAGTTGATATTGAGAGCGGGAAAAATATTGCGGTGTTTGGAGTTGATATTGATGCATATTCCCAATATTTCTTCCCTATTATAAAAGTCACAATGTTACCGATAATTGTTTTTTCGTTCTTGTTAATTATTTTATTGATTAACCGCAGATATATGCTATTTCAGATTGAGGCCATGAAAGAAAAAGAGGCAATATTACATGTACTATCGCATGAGGTTCGGACACCTTTGACAGAGATTCGTTGGTCATGCGAAGCGGTGATGGAAGAAGGTGACTTCAAGCAAGACTCATTAGTAAAAAGTTCCATGATTCAAGTTTTTACGAGTTCGATCCAGATGATTCAAAGAATTAATAACTTGGAAAAAGCCATTGCACTTTCTGACACGACAAAAATTGATTTGAAGAATATAAATATCAGTGAACTTATCAATGAAACCCTGAATCAATTCGTTATGATAGCCAAATTGAGAGAGGTGGAATTAATAAACGATTTATCCGAGCTGGGAAAGTCTAATCAGATTCAAGCTGATCCGGAATTATTGGGTTTAGCTCTGCAAAATATTTTACTTAACCAGATTTATTATGCGGACCCAAAAACGATGGTGTCGGTATCTTGTAGAATAGATAAAATCAGAAATCGGATGGAAATTATTATTAGCGGGAGAGGGAAACAAATACCTCTGGATGAAATTGACTTGGTGTTTGCCGGATATCATCGGGGGGTAAAATTTTCTCAACATACGGAAGGAACAGGTATAGGTTTATTTTTAGCCAAGGAAATTATTGTCTTACATCACGGGGAGATAAGAGTTTCCGTGGTTGATAAGGATACAATTTTTACCATTGAGTTGGGTTTGGTCGGCTAGTGTTAAAAAATCAGTTTATAGAAATTGGGATAGGCAGGATATTGTCCCAATTTTTAAGTTTGAGTTTAAGTACAAGCTATTGGATTTGAGAAAAGAACAAATTATTTTTTCGGAGTGGTCTCAGAGTCATATTTTATATTTAGTATTTTAAGAATGTAATGTTTTTTGATGATCCAATACAATGCAGGTATAGTAATTCCTATGAGAAGATATAATTTTAGCTCAGTAAATTGATCAGTTATGTGCTTTGATGTGTTTGTGCTTGGTTCGAGTTCGCCTTGAAATAAATTTATAAGTCTTAAATTGAATAAAATGCTAAAAAAACAAATCGCGGATATATAAATAACGATTGTGGTAATCGCGTTTTTAAGGATATGTTTGAGGGATTGTTTTTTGTATAGATTTATTAGGGCGATAGTTATAAGTAAGGGAATGACTGAGAATATCAACAGCATTCTGGGATAATTAATATTATTTATATCTAGCAGTGAGCAAATTGTCAATGAAGTCTGATTACCCTGAATCCAGGGTTTTCCAAGGCCGATGCTACCATGTTCATCGAAAGATGGTCTGGTTGTGCATTCAAAAGTTTGAGGGTTATACCAAATGGTTTGTTGTTGCGAAGGGTTACCTTTAACTTGGTTGGAAAAGTAGAAGTAAATCAGTCACTAGAGAGAGGATATCTGTTGTTTCAAAGAATGTTAGAAGTCCGGAAAGATAAGGGAAGATTAGAGGAGTTGTTTATGGGCTATTTTAATAAAATTTTTCAAGGTCAACCCGGTTTTCAGGACTCAATTACAGAGCAGGATGTTTCGAGCTTAAAATTAATAACTGATGCCCCGGCCTTGGTTCAATTTAGAGAAATGTATGGAAATAATTATGTTCGGCCCATATTGGCTTTGGATTTGGCTGATTACAAAAAAGTTACCCAGAAACTGAGAGGAGAGATGTCTTCAAACGGTATGGTAATTTCCGGAAATTTGGTTAATGAAGATTTAATAACGAGAGGGTTGTCGGTGATTATCACGGGTTCGGGTTTGGTCGATGCCGATAAACACGAATTAAAGCATACACTGGACGCGCAAAGGACAGGGGGCAGTAGAGTAGGTCAGGATCAGGTAATTGAAGAATTTGCGGCCTTTTGGGGTGATGTAGTAATTCCCAGGAGGCTTGAACAAAAGACCACACATCGGGATGCGGACGGAAAAGTGACAAAAGTGGAAATAACAGAACGTGAGATTGTGGGTAATATCCAGAATATTCGGGGCAAACTTATGAGTGATTCATATGAAATCCAGTATCAGAAGCAATTTAATTCTAAAGAGGAATATCATAGTTATGTGGATCAGGTAACGGGGGTTATCCAAAAACTGGAAGAAAAGTTTGACAAGTTTCAAATAGATCGCATTTTGATGAACGCAAAATCTTTAAGGGAGATGAAGTCAATTATTGAGGAAAAATGAAGTGGTAAAATTTACCTAATTGAAAAGATTGAAATGTTTCTGAGACAAAGAACTATTCTACAGTTAATGAGAATTTATAATATCAGGAACAGTATTCTGGTTTACCTACTAACTAGGTCTTTGTCGGGTAATCTTAAATGGGATTTGGGAATAATAATTTATTCTGGATTGTTAATCTTATTATATGGCTGGTCTTCTATTAGGAATTATGAGTTGGATATTCAGACGGATAAGATAAACAAGAGAATAAATCCAATTTCATTACACATATTCAGTCCTTCGCAACTAAATAATTTAAAGACGACAATTTACATTTTGGTAGTTTTGTTAACTGTTATTGGGATGGTGAGTTATGGAATTAATGTTTTGTTTTTTTCTGCCAGTTTGTGGTTTTTGGGGTGGGCTTATTCACATCCAAAATGGAAACTATCTTATTATCCGGTAGCAAAATTAGTATCAATGTTGCTGGCCTATGTAGTGATTCCCGGGTTAGTCGGATTGTATTCTGGAAAGGTAACTGGGGACAATTTGATTATATTTGGAAGTTTAATTCTTATGGCAGCGTCTTGGTTTGTTTATAGCGATATAAAAGATATTAAAGGGGATTTAAAAGTGGGAAAAAAGACTTTAGCAAATACTTTGGGAGTGAAAAAACTAACTAGATTAGGATTGATGGCTGGTTTGATGAGTGTGGTGATATTATGGAAAATGTTACCAGCCGATCATTATTTTGATTGGATAGCCAGAATGGGATTAATCTTTTTGGTAGTCATGCAAATAATAATTGCTGGTAACCCAAATAAATTTACTCAGGATAAGAAATGGCAAAAGGGGTTTGGTTATGGATTTTATGTGGTTTGGTTACTTTTATTGAGCAGATATTTGATATCAAGCTAAACGATAAGAAATTACTATAAAGATTGCTACAAATGTGTACATAATTACTGGTGATCCAATTTTACCTACAATAAATGTGGTTAATGCATATAATCCAGCCAAAGCTATCCCTGAAGCAATAATTTTTAAGAGATATAAAAGATAGTTAATCATCTACTGGGTGGATAGTAATTTCAATAATAAAAAGACCGATAAAAAGAGCAAATGAGGCTAGGGAGGCAATCATGCCCTTTATTATTTGAGGGCGGTGACGAAACAAAAAAAATAATATTCCAAGTAGGGTGATTCCTATTAGGTTACCGATTTTGTGATAGACGATTAAGAAATTATAAGTAATTACTAATGCTGTGACAAACCCTATAGTGTAGTTAGCGAGTTTGGTACGATTTATGGTCACAAATATACTATATAGTAAAACATTTTCGAAAACAAACCGATTAATGTTAATGATAGAATTTGGAGATATGGAAATTGGAATTGTGGGGTTGGCGAATGTGGGGAAATCCACGCTGTTTAATGCGCTTTTGAAAAAACAGCAAGCGTTTGTGGCGAATTATCCGTTTGCGACTATTGATCCAAATGTCGGGATTGTGCCCGTACCGGATGAGAGATTAGAAGTCCTGGCAAAAGTGGTTTCTACTGAAAAAATAGTACCGGCAACAGTGAAGTTTGTGGATATTGCGGGATTGGTAAAAGGGGCTTCGGAAGGAGCGGGACTTGGTAATAAGTTTCTGGCCAATATCCGGGAGGTGGACGCAATTGCCCATGTGGTGAGGGCATTTAATGATGAAAATATAATTCGAGAATCGTCTGTGGATCCGAAATACGATTATGAAATCGTACGGATGGAATTGGAATTAGCCGATCTGCAGACAAAAGACCGAGCCTTCGCTAAAGCTACGGCCGGCAAGGCGTCGGTTGTGCAACCATTGCCGTTACTTGCGGAGAAGCCAGAAATAACTGTATACAATGTGGATGAAAATTTTTTGGCGACAGCACCAGATGACGGGAAAATTTATATTTGTGCAAAATTAGAAGCAGAATTGGCATCTTTAAGCGAGGTTGAAGCCAATGAGTATTTAAAGAGTTTAGGAATTAAGGAAACCGGATTGGAAAAGTTGATTAAGAAAGCATTTGAAATACTGGGATTGTCGACTTTTTTAACTGCAGGGGAGAAGGAGGTGAGGGCGTGGGTAATAATAAAGGGAACGAAAGCACCACAGGCAGCGGGGGTGATTCATACGGATTTTGAAAAGCATTTTATTAAGGCAGATGTAATGAATTATGAGGATTTTGTGGCTTTGGGGGGATGGGGTAAGGCGCGGGAACTGGGAAAAGTACGAATGGAAGGGCGGGAATATGTGATGAGGGAAGGTGATGTCGTGGAATTCAAAGTAGGTGTCTGATATACTGTGAAACTATGAGGAAATATGTGTTGACAATTGTGTTGCCGGCTAAAGGAGAGACGGTGGATAAATATGCGGAAAAATTGGAAAAGACAGTCAAGGCCTTGAAAGGCCGGGTGACCAAAACTTCCAGCTTGGGCAAAAAACAATTGGCTTATCAGATCCAAAAACAATCCGAAGGAGTATTTGGAGAACTGGAACTTGAGATGGAAACCAGTGCAATGGTAGAATTGGGCAAGAAATTAGCGGTAGATAAACAATTGTTAAGACACTTGCTAATCAAGAAAGAGGAATAATATGTCTGCCAGATCACTAAATAAAGTTATGCTGATTGGAAATCTGACCCGGGATCCGGAATTACGGTATACCCCGCAAGGAACGGCAGTATGTACCATGGGGTTGGCTACAAATCGGTCTTGGGTGACTGATTCCGGAGAAAAGCGGGAAGAGACAGAATTTCACCGCATAGTGGCTTGGAACAAATTGGCTGAGTTGTGTTCACAGTTATTATTTAAAGGTCGAAGGATTTTTGTAGAAGGTCGGTTACAGACGCGACAATGGACCGGTCAGGATGGCAATCAGAGACAGGCAACGGAGATAGTGATAGAGGATATGTTAATTTTGGATACACGTCGGCAGGGTGAGGAAGCACCGTATGAAGAAGCTCCTGTGGCTGTTCAAACACAACCGGTAGTTGAAAATGTCCAACCGGTAGTTGAAGATGCCCAACCGGTAATTGAAGAAGAGCCAAAAAAAACCGTTAAAAAAACGAAATCCGAACAAGTAGCTGACGATATTCCGTTTTAAGAAAGAGATTTATGCCGCTTCGCCGAATCAGAAAAATAAAAGTTCCTAAAAATTGTAAATTTTGTAAGGAGGAAAAAGCACCGGAATTTACAGATGTGGGAACTTTATCTGCATATATGAGTGAGCGGGGAAGAATATTAGGCAAAGACAGAACCGGGGTGTGTGCGAAACATCAACGAAAATTAGCCGTAGAGATAAAAAGAGCTAGACATTTGGCACTTTTGCCATTTGTGTCAGGATTGTAGTTGGTGGTAGTATTGAGGACATGAAATTTAGACAAGCAGTTTTGTTGGTAGTCTTTGCGGTACTTTGTGGATGGGTGGGTTTTTGGTTGGGAGAGAAGAGACTAAATATAAAATTTCAGGATTGGAAGCCGGCGGTAATTGTAAATCAAAACCCTTATCCGAAGACCGCCGAGAAAGGGGATTTTGAAATATTTTGGAAGGTGTGGCAGAGAGTATCGGAACTGTATGTAGATAAAGACAAGCTGGATACTAAAAAAATGATTGACGGAGCGATTTCGGGAATGGTGGCCGGGATTGGTGATCCGTATACGGCTTATTTCCCGGTACAGCAAAATAAAGAATTTAAGGAAGAAATCGGGGGATCGTTTGGAGGAGTAGGAATGGAGTTGGGTTATAAAGACGGCAAGCTTTCGGTAGTAGCGCCTTTGGACGATACTCCGGCTGCCAAAGCCGGTATTCTGGCCGGGGATTTTATTTTACGGATTGTCGATGAACCTAATAAAATTGATCGGGTAACTGAGGGATTAGCCGTTGCAGAGGCAGTGAAGCTGATTAGGGGAGAAATGGGAACCAAAGTGAAATTAACGATGTTTCGTACCGGGCAAACAAAACCATTTGAAGTTGAACTAACCAGAAGCGAGATTGTGGTTAAGAGTGTAAAAGTAAGTTACGAAAAAAACAGCAAAGGTAAGGATATTGCAGTGATCAAGCTGTCCAGGTTTGGGGATCGAACCCAAGGGGAATGGAATGCGATTGTGTCTGAAATATTGAATAAGGGTGTAGATGGAGTACTGGTGGATTTGCGTAATAACCCGGGAGGATATTTAGAAATGGCAGTGTATACAGCAGGAGAATTTTTACCAAATGGGAAAAACATTGTCACCCAAAGGTACGGGGATGGAAGGGAAGATGAAAATAAAGTGAGCAGAAACGGCCGATTGCTGGAAATGCCAATGGTAGTTTTGGTTAATGGCGGCAGCGCTTCGGCCTCAGAAATATTTTCCGGAGCGATCCAGGATTATAAGCGGGCTAAAATTGTCGGGACACAAAGCTTTGGTAAGGGTAGTGTGCAACAGCCTGAGGATATGCCCGATGGATCGGCTATACACGTAACCATTGCCAAGTGGCTTAGGCCTTCCGGTCAGTGGATTGATAAGTTGGGAGTGACCCCGGATGTAAAAATTGAATTTAAGGAAAACGATAAGGGGGAGGATAATCAAATAAAGGAAGCGCTGGAACAGTTTTAAGCAAAATTTCAGATTGTTTTGATTATATTGACTATTAATTGAAAACTGTTTTAATATTCGTAATATGAAAATTGTGAGGAAAATTAGTTTGCTACTGGCGATAGTATTGGTGGCGGTGGGAGCGATTGTGGTTGATCGAACGGGTAAATTTGCTTTTTTAGATAAGTTATTTCCGAAAATCAGCGAACAGGGGACCGTGAACAGCGTGCAGAATAAAATAATATTGAACGAGGAAAACGTGGTGGTGGATGTGGCGGAAAAAGTAAGTCCTACAGTAGTGACGGTATCGATTAAGACGACAAAAATAGTACAAAACCCGAATTATAATTTTTTCGTGCCGGGTATGGGGAGTAATATGTTTCAGCAAAAGCAGATCGAACAGGATATCGGGACAGGTTTTATTATTGATAAATCAGGATTGATAGTTACAAATAAACATGTAGTGGATAATTTAACGGCAACGTATAAAGTAATTACAAAAGATGACAAGACGTATGATGTAGAAAAGATTTATCGTGATCCGACTAACGACCTGGCGATTTTAAAAATAAACCCTTCGGCAGGCTCAGGGCAAGTGCTTCAGACGGTGACAATGGGGGATTCAGGGAATTTGAAAGTAGGACAGTTTGTGATTGCAATTGGGACGGCATTAGGTGAGTTTCGGCATACAGTGACGACGGGTGTGGTATCGGGGTTGGGAAGGGGAATAGATGCCGGCAGCCCATATGAAGGGTCAGTAGAGAGACTTGATAATGTAATTCAAACTGATGCGGCGATTAATCCCGGTAATTCCGGAGGCCCATTACTTAATTCGGTTGGGCAGGTGATTGGGGTAAATACCGCCGTTTCCTCGCAAGGCCAAAATATTGGTTTTGCCATTCCGATAAATGTAATCAAGGAGGCGATTGATAATTTTAACCAAACAGGACAGTTTAACCGACCATATCTGGGGGTGCGATACCGGATGATAAATCTAAAAACCGCGTTGCAGTACGAGGTGCCTCAAGGGGCTTATATTCAGGAAATTATTGCCGGGAGCCCGGCGGAAAAAGCCGGATTGGAGGCGGCTGACATTATTACCAAGATGGATGATAATAAACTTATGAGTGAAGATAATGCCTTTGCTAAGGCTATTTCTACTAAGAAGGTGGGGGATAAAGTGAAGGTGGAGTATTTCCGAAACGGGGAAACAAAGACAATAAACATAACGCTGGAAGAAGCTAAATAATTTTGGTAGAATGGCACTATATGAAAAGAAAACTACCATTCGTTTGCACTCATGGATCTTTTCATATATCTCGTTATTGTATAATCTCGCTATGAAAACCGGAATACACCCAAAATATTATGAGGCGGTGGTGACATGTGCTTGTGGAAATGTGTTTACGGTAGGGTCGACAAAAACGGCTATCAATGTAGAAATTTGCTCTAAATGCCATCCATTTTTTACCGGAGAGATGAGATTTGTGGATACGATGGGTAGAGTGGAGAGATTTCAACAAAAGATGGCAACCAGGTCTACAAGTGGAGTCCCGGTAACCAAGAAAGCCAGAAAGCTATGGAAGAAGAAACAGGAAGAAGAGGAAGAAGCCAAGAGACCCAAGAGTCTGAAGGAGATGTTGGATAAAGTCAAAGCCAAGGCTTAATAATGGATAGTGCGAGAAACTATTTACAGGCAGAGATAGATAAAGTGGAGATGAAGATAGTGGAAACAGAAAAGCTTTTGGGGACAGAACTTGATAGTGAAGCTAAATTAGAGATTAATGAATTAAAGAAGCAAAAAAATGTACTAGTAAAAAGTATGAATTCAAGTATGCAAAAATCCAATAATCCAGCTGAAAATTTTAACAACATTATTATGGAAGTAAGGCCGGGAGTGGGAGGAGATGAGGCTAAGATTTGGATGGATGACTTGATTAGAATGTATTCGCGATATGCAGAATATCAAGGTTGGAAGGTGGAATCACTGGATGCCGGAGTGATTAAAATAAAAGGCAAAAATATTTACGGAAAATTGAAATTGGAAACCGGAGTACATCGGGTGCAGAGGGTTCCGGAAACCGAGGCTTCCGGACGGATACATACCTCAACTGCATCGGTAGTAATACTTCCGGAAGTACCGGAAAATCGGATAGAAATTAAAGAGGATGACTTGGGTTGGGAATTTACCCGTGCCGGCGGGCATGGCGGGCAGAATGTAAACAAAGTAGCATCGGCCGTCAGATTGACTCACAAGCCCACAGGGATCATTATTTCTTGTCGGCAAGAGAGATCACAAGAACAAAATCGGAAAGTTGCCCTGGAAATGCTAAGGGGAGAGTTGTGGCAAAGGGAGCAAGACAGACTGGAGGAGGCGACTCGAGTGCAACGATCTGCCATAGGTCGGAGTATGAGATCCGAAAAAATAAGGACTTTTAATTATCCCCAAAATCGGGTAACAGATCATCGGATGGGGAAAAGTTGGTATCAGCTGGATACGATAATTGAGGGGAAGCTGGATGAGGTGGTAGAAGCTTTAGCGGCGTTTGATTTCAGCCAGGCCGACACCAATCAGAATAATGAAACAGCCGATGATGGTGCCTAAATCCAAGTTTTCTTTAAGGACAAGCAAACTAATGGGCAGAGTAAAAATCGGAGCCAAATATAAGAATAAATTTGCTTCGGATATTTCGATATATTTAGTGGCAGATTGATAGAGAAAATAAGCCAGAGAGCCGGAGAGAATAGCCATGTAGAGAACGCCTAAATGAGCAGAAACAGGGGCGACTTTTATTGATTGAAATATGAAATATGAATTATGTCGGGTAACGGTGATGAAAGTCATGCTGATAAAACCGAAAAAAAACATGGCTGTTGTTAAAAACAGGGGTGAGAGATGAAGGCGAAGATGTTTTTTGGAGATAACGGTATAGATCGCCCAAGATAAAGTACCGGCAAAAATTAAAAGATTACCAATAACAGAATATTTTAGGGAGTGGTTTTGATTTAATAAAAGAGGAGCAATAACTATAATTAAAGAGCCGATAAAAGCAGTGGCTAAGCCAAATTTTTCCTTGTTGGTGATTTTTTCATGAAGAAAGAAATAACCCGATATAGCGACTAATATTGGCGATAAAGCATTGATGATTGATCCTTCCAAGGCTGAAGTGTACTCCAGCCCCCAAAATAAAAAGCCGATTTGGATAGTGGAACCCAAAATACTATTAATAATTAAAGCGATCCAGGCTCCGGAAGGAAGATGGGCAAGCTTATGAAACCAGTCTTTTTCAATCAGAAATAAAATAGGGAGCATGAGAATGGCGGAGAGAAAAAAGCGATAAGTAAGAAAAAGATCAGCAGGAAAATATCGGAGAGTGTATTTGATAATAGGGGGAGCGATACCCCAGATGGCGACCGTGATTAAAAGTTTTAGATAGGAGGAGTGACGGGCAGTAAGCACAACAAAAGTTAATAAAGTTAATTAAGTTAATAAAGAGATTAAGTTTTCAGAAGTGGTATTTTTTTGTTCGCCGGTTTGCATATTTTTGATTTTGATGATGTTTTGAGAGACTTCTTCCGGACCTAAAAAGGCGACGAAAGGGATGTTTTTGCGGGATGCATATTTTAGCTGCTTTTCGAGTTTTGTTTGGGAATCAGGATAGAGCTCTACCGCTATACCCATCTGTCTAATTATATTGCTCATTTCTATTGATTTATCAAATAGTTCAGGACTAAAGATAGTGACAAGTATTTTGGTAGACGGGGTGTAAGGGGGGACCAGACCCATTTGCTGACAGGCTTCCAAAGTACGGTCAAAACCAAAGGCTATACCGGTACCGCCCAGGTTTTGACCGGATATTTTTTGTAACATACCATCGTATCTTTCACCACCGCCGACGCTGCCGGATTTGTAATCGGGGATAACAATTTCCCAGATGGGACCATCTGAGTATGAAAAAGAACGGGCTAGGGTAGGTTGAAAAAGATAATTGCTTTCAGAGTAACCGGAGAGCTGCAAATAATAAAATATTTTATTTAAAGTTTCATCGGGTTTGAGATTTTTAACATAATGAAGATATTCCCGGGCTTTTTGGATTGAAACCCCTTTTGATTCCATATCTTTGATGACACCCTCTTCACCGATTTTCGGTAATTTATCGATAGCTACAATGGCTTCATAGGGAAGATTCTTCATTAAACTACGGTTGTTAATAAGAGCTAAAGCATTTTTAAAGCCCAGGGTGCGATAAAGATCTAAAGAGACAGCGATGGCTTCGGCGTCAGCTTCCGGGCCTAAAACGCCGATAATATCAATGTCTGCCTGGGTAAATTCGCGATACCGGCCGGCTTGGGGTTTTTCGGCCCGGAAAGCTGATTGGATTTGATAACGGCGAAAGGGGAAGGTAAGTTGATTGAAATACTGGCCGATTACTCTACATGCGGGAACAGTCTGGTCATATCGGAGCATGACGTTACGGTTGCCAAGGTCTTTAAACTGAAAAAACAATTTTTCATCTTCACCGACTTCACCCTGAAAAAGCTCCAATGGTTCCAGGGTGGGGGTTTCCAGGGGTTCATAACCCCATTTTTCAAAGACTTTAGTCATCTGGTTACGGAGCCATGCGCGGGTCGCCGCCTGCTCCGGCAAAAAATCGCGAAATCCTTTGAGAGGTTGAATCGAATTCATATCGATTTATTATACAAGAGGAAAGTGATTATTTAATAAGTCCAAGTTTTCTGAGGGGGTTTTTGAGGAAATCAGAGATAAGCATGGGTGGGGGGATTAGCTCTTTTTCCAGATTGGATTCGATTTGGTTGGTGTTTATAGCTTGAAGCATTTGCTGAAGCTGTTTGTCACTTTCGGTTTCACCAACTGTTTTTTGATGTATTTCCGCAATTAGCTTTAACGCTTTGGTAATCTCTTTTTCGGCAATAAGGTCAATTTGTAGATGAATTTCATCGCGTAGAGAATCAATAGAGGCTTGACGGTTTTGGCTCATGAGAACAAAAATCGAAAGAAAAATGGCTTCTAAAGAGACGGTCATAGTAAGAAAATTGAAGGGATAGGGGTCAAAAGGAGGAATATTGGGGATTTGGCCGGTATTTATTGCGAACCAAGCAGTAAAAATTAATAAATTAATTATAAAAAAGGGAAAACTGCCGACAGTATTGTTGATACCGTCTGAAAACCTCTCAACAAGGGTGCGGGTTTTTTGGATTTTAGATTCAAAAGAATGATACCGGGGCATTACCTCAAGTATATCAGTTATTTTTCCGAGACGACGTAGATTAAGGGAGTGGTGGAAGGGGTATAGATAACAACGAGCTTGAAGCCGGGGTCGATATCTTTGAATTTGTATTTACCGGGTTGTATTAAAGTATCTTTGGTGATGTTGAGAACTGTTTGGTTGACCGTTAAGGTTTTATTGGTGAAGGCTTTGACTTCTCCGGATAATATCTGTCGGGGGTCGTCTTTGGGCTTATCCAGAACCAGGATACGCTTGGCGACGAGATTACCGGCAGAATCGGCATCACCCATGCAAAGCAGATAATCACCGGTTTTTAGGTCTTGGATGGTGCCTTCAGCGTTACTTTTAAGCTTGATAATCGTTTCAGCAGTGGTAGTAACTTGTCGGGGAGTGTTATCTAAGGTGATGATGGAGATAGTGGCGTCGACTTTGGTGGAAATTGAGCCTAAATAAGCTTTTTTGGATGAATTTTGACGAATTTGAGCAATTTCCTGGGCGACTTTTTCTTTGACGGAATCACGCAGAGTATTACTGGGACTAACAACAGGAGAAATTTTAGGAGTAATGGCGGAATCGGTAAATAAAGAAGCCGTATTGGAATAAGTAACCAGTCTACTGAGAACTGATTGTTGACCGTTATTACCAAGTGAAATTACTTTAATGCGGTTGTAGCCGGAATCTAAATTGATAATTTTAGTAAAACTACTGCTATTGGTAGAAGGCAGGATATATTGGGAATTTTCAGAGAGGATAATTAAGATATTAGAAGGTTCATTTTGACCTGAGATTGAAGTAGATTTTTCAACGGTAAGTAAATTATCTTCAGGGGTGGAAAGATTGAAATTCGAGAAGGTAGGGGGCGGAAGTGAGGGAGTGGGGTTACCTTGGGCAATTTTGGGTGATTCTTTGGGCTTTAATCCGGCTTCTTTTAAACTTTTGTTGGCTAACCATATACCAAAAGTAAAGACCAGGCCAATACTGATACCGATAAAAATAGCAACCAAAACCTCTCTTTTCATTGAGAAGAAGGTTAATGGCAAAGACTCGTATTGTCAAGCAAGACCACTTGGTGTATGTTTAGACAATGGAAATTTCCTTTTTGGGGCACTCAAGTTTTAAACTAAAAGGTAAGAGTGTGACGGTCGTCACTGATCCGTACGGATTAGTGGCAGGAAAATTTCCCAAAGACGTGACGGCGGATATTGTAACGGTATCACATGGACATGAAGACCATAACGCCATGACTAATGTCCGATCCACATTAGCCAATAATTCAGTATTTTTTATTCAATATCCGGGTGAGTATGAAATTAAGGAAGTGTCGATAATCGGAATACCGTGTTGGCATGATGAAAAAAAAGGAGAAGAGAGAGGGAAGAATACGATATATGTGGTAGAAATTGATGGATTGCGGATTGCCCATTTGGGAGACTTGGGGGAGAAACTGACGGCCGGGCAATTGGAAGAGATGGGAGCAATTGATGTTCTGTTGGTACCCGTAGGGGGGGTATTTACAATTGATGCAAAAACGGCTGCAGAAGTGATTAAACAGGTAGACCCATTGGTGGCAATACCAATGCATTTCCAGGATGAAGGATTGGATGCAAAGACGTTTGGCGGACTTTCGGCAGTCGGAGATTTTTTGAAAGCCATGGATAGACCAAATGTTGAACCAATGACAAAATATACAGTTAGTGCTGATCGGCTGCCAAGTGAATTTACATTAATATGGCTTCAGAAAAAGTAAATATTCGCGTACCGCCCCATTCTGAAATAGCGGAGAGATCGGTGTTGGGGGCAGTACTATTGGATAAAGAAGCTTTGATATCAGTCGTCGAGTTTTTACGACCGGAGCATTTTTATAATGAAAAATATCAAGCAGTTTTTGAAGCAATTTTGGAATTGTATCAAGAACGAGAGCCGGTAGATGTAATTTCGGTGGGAGAAAAATTAAAAAAGCATAAAAAATTAACCGAAGTGGGGGGGACAGAAGAACTGTCGAATTTGGTAAATTCCATACCAACGGCGGCACACGCAGAACATTATGGCCGATTAGTCAGAGATGCATTTACCAAAAGACAATTAATATCTGCGGCAGCTAAAATCACTGATTTATCTTTCGATGAAGGCGGTGATATTCGACAAATACTGGATACGGCGGAATCATCGGTGTTTTCTCTGGCACAGCAGCACTTAAAACAGGTTTTCGTGCCGGTAAAGGATATATTGACGGAATCATTTGATCGATTGGATGAACTACATAAAACCCCGGGAAATATTCGAGGGGCACCGACAGGATTTCCGGATTTGGATGATACACTGGCCGGGATGCAGGATTCAAACCTGTTGATTCTGGCAGCGAGGCCGGGAGTGGGAAAAACAGCCCTTGCCCTGAATATTGCCCAAAATGCAGCTTTTACATATCGGTTGCCGGTGGGATTTTTCTCTTTGGAAATGAGCAAAGAGGAATTGGTAGATAGACTTTTGGTGTCTCAAGCGGAAATTGATGCCTGGAAAATGAAAACCGGACATTTAGATGAAAATGAATTTGGAAAACTTTCTGATGCGATGGGGGAACTATATGAGACTCCTTTGTATATCGATGACACACCGGGAATGACGCTTTTGGAAATGAGAACCAAAGCCAGGAGATTGCAGGCGGAACATGGCCTAAAAATGATTGTAGTAGATTATTTGCAGCTGGCTCGGCCTTCCAGGTCCATGGATAATCGAGTGTCGGAAGTGTCAGAAATATCTCAAGGGCTGAAAAATTTGGCACGGGAATTGAAAGTTCCGGTATTGGCTTTGTCTCAATTGTCCCGGCAAGTTGAGTCTCGAGGAATAAAAAAACCACAATTGGCAGATCTACGCGAATCAGGAGCAATTGAGCAGGATGCGGATGTAGTGATGTTTTTATGGCGGGAAGAGGATTCAGATCTGGAGAATATGAATTTGGATATTGCCAAGCACAGAAACGGTCCGTTAAGATCCATTAAACTCCGCTTCCGTGGAGATCGAATAAAATTCTATTCCGTAGAAGGAAAAAGAAAAGACAAGTAAAAAGATCCCCGATTAATTGAAGGCTACGATGGTGGTAATAGCCAATCCCAAAGCTACGATGAGAAGCATGACCATTTCGGTATATGCCCGATCCTCACCTTTTTTGATTGGGGTGGCTTTTTTTGATTTAACTGTTGCCATGGATCTAGTGTGATATGAATTGACAGGGATGTCAAGAAGAAGTTGTTGTTGGTGCTCGGGGCGAGAGTCGAACTCGCATGAGCTTTAGGCTCATTGGTTTTTGAGACCAACGCGTATACCATTCCGCCACCCGAGCATTAGTTATATAATTATTATAACTTATGATGGCTTATTTGGGATTGGGATTAAGGGTAATATTTTTGGTTGCAGGTTGGCTAGTGGTGATATTTTTGCTATGGAGGAGGTTTCGATTGGATATTGATGAAAAACAGATTTTGGCTTTTGGATTGTGGTCGGGAATATTTGCCATTTGGATAGGTTTCTATCTGCGGATTTGGATAGGAGTATTGGGGATGGTAATTATTTTGGGGTATATTTCTCAAAAAAATAACTGGGATGGTTTTGAGATTGCGGATTATTTTATGCCTTTGGCAATGATATATATCGGTTTGGCGACGAATGGATGGCCGATATTTATTCTCTCCTTGGGGGGGCTATTGGTAAATGCAAATTTTCGTAAATTTTCCTGGTACAAAAGCGGCAAACCAGGTTTGGGAGGATTGTGTGTATTGGCTGCTTTGGGAATTTATTTGGTGATATATGGTTTCAACACTAATTTTATCGATCAAGTAGCCGGAATTTGGGTGTTGACAGCGAGTGTGGTTGGGATATATTTAAGATCAAGGTTAAAGCTGGTAAAATAAGATATGAAGAAAAAAATCAAAAGAATTTATCCGAGCGAAGTTTTAAAACCGGTAGAGGGAGCATTGAAGCAAAAGCTGTCGGATCTTGAAAAAAGAAAAAAAGCGATAGAAGCCGAGGATCCTTTTGCGGACAAATCGAGACTTGATGATAATGCGGCGATTGATACGGATGCCGCGGAAACAGTGGGACACATGGAAGTGTCTGCGGTTCAGAAAGTTCTTAATTTCAGTATTATTCAGGTTAGGAAGGCTTTAGCGATGATAAAAATCGGAACTTATGGGGTGTGTGAGCGTTGTGGAAAGATGATTGATACCGATCGACTGATAGTGATGCCGGAGACGGCGGTATGTGTGGATTGTGAAAAGAAGAGAGAGAAGTAAAATAGGGACATGATAGAACCAAGAATTTTGTATGAAGATGAGGATATTTGTGTAATTGACAAGCCGTCGGGTATGGTGGTAAATAAATCAAATAGTACTCACGAAATTACTATTCAGGAATGGTTTGAAAATAAATTAGAATATAAAGAGTTGAATACAGAGTTTATTCAGAAGGGAGGAGTGGTGCATAGGTTGGACAAGGATGCATCCGGGGCACTGATATTGGCTAAAAATGATTCAGCCTATGAGGGATTGAAAAAACAGTTTATGAATCGAGAAACAGAAAAAATATATTTAGTAATGGTACATGGGCAAATGAAAGAAAAAGAGGGGATAATAGCTACTCCGGTGGAAAGAAATCCCAATAAGAAAATGCGTTTTTTTGTAGGTACGGATTTGTCCAAGACCGGAATTACTTCTTGGAAAGTATTAGCCCAAAATATTGATTATTCATTTTTGGAAGTAAAAATTATGACTGGCAGAACCCACCAGATTCGGGTACATATGAAGCATTTGGGACATCCGGTGGTAGCAGATCCGCTTTACGGATTTGCCAAAAGGTGGCAGGGAGATCTGGAATTTTGTCCCAGATTGTTTTTGCATGCTTATAAACTGTCACTGGTACACCCCGTGAATCTAAAGTGGCTGACTTTTACGGCAGAATTACCGGAAGAATTAAGAAAGACTTATGAAAAATGTTTTAGGTAAGTTTATTATTTTAAGCTTTATAGTTTTGGGTTGGTGGTGGGTATGGGGAGTATCAAAGTTACCCAGGAACTTTCGGTATTCGGTTTTTAGATTTCGGGAAGGTTATATAGAATTAATCACGGCCGAACCAAATCAAAAAATGGCGACAGTATTAAGATTTCCGAATCAGCTTTGGATTAGGACTATTTGGGGTAGGGGAGAATGGAAGATAGATAGTTTAGAGATTTTGGCCAAGAAGTATGGAAACGAGTGGTTAAATGATACAGTGGCTGAGGTGTTGGGAAACGGAACGGCGATTAATTACCGGGATTTGAAAATGGGAGACCGCTTAGCCTTGTATCAAAAAATTAATAATGAAAACAGTAAGTTTTTAGATGTGGAAAAGCTTAATCTGGGGGAAGAGAAAATTGCTCCTGACGGGGAAAAAATAATATTCTTATCTAATAAATGGGAGAGTTATAAAGGAAATATTTTTTTAGATGGTGAAATTGCGGCATTTGAGGTATATGTACAGGTTGAAAACGCTTCCGGATTGGCGGGATTGGGGACCAGGGCGGCCAATAGTATTGATATTACCGGAGCGCATGTATTTGATGTATCAAAATCAGACGAAGTGATAGATAAGTGTCAGGTACTGGCCAATAACAGTAAAGATGGTAATCCGCTTTTGGATTGGTTAGTGTATCGATTTGATTGTTCAATTGCTTCTACCAAGGAAGATAAAATAATAATTTTAAGAATTGGTAAAGAGTGGGGGGAAAAGGTTAAGAATTATCTTTAGATTGAGATCTGGAGTCGTCGATGTCGATAATTTCAGTAATGGGTTCAACATCATCTTCGGGGGAGGAGGTGTTCGGTTTTTCTTCATGAATTAATTCCGGAGGAGTAAAAGCAGCGTAGTTTAATTTTTCAGTGGTGGGGAATGAAAGGATATTTGAAAATGCGGGAGATTTATATGTTTCAATGATGAATATTTTTAGTGGTTCTAAACTTTTGACCCAAATTTGGTATTTATTACCCCCTTTAATAAATTTAATAAGACGGTTGGTGATATCATCCGGTAAGCGACCGATATATTCTTTTTGATAGGTGAGGGCGCTTATGCAGTGTTCATGAACAGCTAAAACAAGGGAATCACCGGGTCGCAGGCAGGAAACAATTTTCGGGTCGCCGATTCTGACTAAATTGACAGTTCTGGTAGTTCCGGGTTCTTCGATAAAGATGGGCGGAGGCGGGGGAGCAGATGATTTAGTGCCGCGATTGACTTTTGATTTTTTAACTAATTCCAAGTTTTTGGTAGCAATGGGATTAAATTTATCTAAGCGCAGAACTTTGGCATATATTGAAGCCGCTTTGGTTTTCAACCCAGTTTCCATCAAGGCCCGCCCAAGACGATTTAAAGCGTCAATATCTTTTGGTTCTTTTTTGAGAATTTGGGTGTTAGTACTAATGGCGGTTTTCCAGTCGCGATTTAAAGCGGCATCGATTGCCTGCTTAGATAAATCCATAAGTTAGAAGTATAGGGAATGATTTGATAAAATCAAGGTTCAAGTTTAAATATGTCAGGACATTCGAAGTGGGCAACCACACACCGGCAGAAAGAAGTAAAGGATGCTAAGCGCGGGGCGGCGTTTACTAAATTGGCGGCAAATATTACTGTTGCAGTCAGACAAGGTGGCGGAATCGGGGATCCGACGCAAAATTTTCGGCTTAGATTGGCTATGGATAAGGCTCGCGAGACAAATATGCCGAAAGAAAATATTCAGAGAGCGATTGATAAAGGTACCGGGGCATCAGGAGGGGTACAGCTGGAAGAAGCCAGATTTGAAGGATTTTTACCCGGCGGGGCGGCATTATTGGTAGAGGTGTTGACAGACAACAAATTACGGACGGCTCAACAAGTAAGAACGACTTTGGAAAAGGCCGGGGGAACAATGGGAAGCTTGGGATCGGTGGGATATTTATTTGAACAAGTAGGGGAGGTGGTAGTCGATTTAGAACAAAAGAGTGTTGATGAAGCCGAATTAGCCGCAATTGATTCCGGAGCCAAGGAAGTGGAGGCAGAAGAAGGCAGAATGTATGTGATAACGGCTCATGATGAGGTTTTTACGGTTAAGGAAAGACTGGAAAAACAAGGGTTAAGAGTAGAATCAGCACAGTTGGTAATGAAACCAACGAGTTTTGTAGAGATTGAAAGTGAAGAAAAAAGGCTTAGTATAGATGATATTATAAGTAAAATCGAGGAAATCGATGAAGTAATTAATACTTGGCACAATTATGCGTAAGAGACAAAAAATGGTGGTAACAGCCTTGATATTGGGAGGGTTGGTTTTGCTTCGCGGTTACGAGTACAGTCTGGCAATTTTTGTAATTACGGGAATAGGATATATATGGGCGTTGAGGGAAGGCCTGAATGGTCACGAGTGGTTTTTGATTCCCTTACCGGGAATGATGCTGTCATTGGGATTTTCATTATTTGGTATGCTTTTGCCGGCTAATGTCTGGTGGAGCGTAATATATGCGGTAATTTTTACCTTGTCACATTATTTTTTGATGCTGACACAGAATATTTTTTCGGTGGCTGCAATTCGGACCATTGGCTTATATCGGGCAGCGATGGCGGTAGGGTTTGTGATGATGATTGCTTCCGGGTTTTTGTTATCTAATACGGTGTTAACTTTTAAGCAAAATTTTTATATTAATGGTTTGGTAACCATGATTTTTAGTTTTATTTTGTATCTGCCGGCATTGTGGTCGGTAAAATTGACAGAGAAGGTGAGCAGGGAAGTATGCGGCTATAGTGGTTTGTTAGCCCTATATACAGGGATTATTGCGATGGCGATCGGGTTTTGGCCAGCGCCGACGACTATAGCGTCAATATTTTTAACAACGGTAATGTATGTATTTTTAGGACTGGCACAACATTTGCTGGCTGACCGTTTAAATAAAAGAAATTCACTTGAATATTTAACTTTCGGAGTAGTAGTATTAGTTACAATGTTAGTTACGACCTGGTAGTTATGCGTAAGCGACATTATGAAGGAGAACCCGCAAAAGTACGCGGGGAAAAAAAACTAGGCGAACAATGGGTTTGGCATCTGGTAAATTTTACAAATCCTGAGGGGAAACATGTGTATTATTGGACCACAATTAAAAGGGAATCAGTACCCGAAGATAAAGAAGGATGGTGGCATAAGTGGTCTGCAGAACATGAGGGTTAGTTTTCACTAGGGGAGGAGGGGAGTTTTCACGATATATAGGGCTATTAGCGCTATAGGTCTTATAGTGATACGGTATGATCTACTAACCGGTGCCAACCGGTATAATTACACATACGGGGTAGAGATGTGGATAACTGGAAAGAGCGTAAGACAAAGAGAGATAAGAGTAGAGGGATGAATAAATATATAAATATTTTAATAATTATTTAAGTATAGATTACCGGTAATAGAGAGGGGTACCTCCCCTGTAAGGTGTATAGAGCCAATTGACAGCTATGGTATAACTGAGTATAATATCCCTTATACTCCGCAATAAGAGTGTGGAAGAAGGCACTTAATAATTAAATTAGGATAAAATAAAATATACATGGATAAAAAATCAGAGACAAAATCAAAAATACCCAAACTACCCTATTTGGATGACTTCCTTCTTTATTTGTCCACCCAAAACTATTCCGAAGAAACTTTGTATAACTACGAGCGGGATATAAAACAATTAGACGACTTCTTAGTAGATGTCAAAAAGACTTTTTTGCAGATCTCTAAGCAGACTATAGTAGAATTCAAGGCCTATCTAGTCAGCAAAGATCGCAAACAGCCGATTACGGGGCTTACAGCGGTTAGTAGACTTGAAGCTACGAGTGTTAACAGAAGTTTATCGGCAATACGAACTTATTTTCGATATTTGATTGATATGGATAAGAAAGTACCGGTTCCTCCGGATGCTATTAAAATGGTTAAAACTATTAAACATCATCCGCAAGTGGCGGAACTTTCAGAATTGGTAAAATTAATAGAGTCGCCAATTAATTTAGAAAAAAATGAATTAGTAGGAATGCGAAACCGGGCAATGTTAGAAGTACTTATTGCAACAGGAATGCGGATTTCGGAGTTGGTGTCTTTAAATAGAAACCAGATTGATGGTACCGGAAGAATATTTATTCGCGGTAAAGGAAGAAAAGAAAGATTTGTGTATATGACCCCCAGAGCCACAGGATGGGTGGACAAATACCAACAAACCCGTCAGGATACTGCCCCGGCCCTGTTTATCCCTTATAGAGGCGGACGGGCTGGTAAGAGTACCAGAAGAATCTCAACTAATTATTTGCAAGCAAAAATAAAATATTACCGGGAAAAATTACGAATTAATGTACCGACATCGGCGCATTCGTTGAGACATGGATTCGCAACTTATTTAGCGGAGTCCGGTGCGAATCCGGCGGCTATTCAAGTTTTACTGGGTCATGAATCATTGGATACAACAACCAGATATGTACATACATCCGATAAATATGCCGAGGAAACACATCATAAATATCATCCATTGAAATAAATTTTGATAGGACTCCCCTATTTCGTGAAAATTATCGTGAAAAGTGCCTGTATATAGGTATTATATGAGTTAAGCAAAATTTTTATTGTCGATATATCGGTGTTTTTTTTATTGACATTTATGCAAATGTTGGTTTAATTAAAAAATAAAATAATATGTCTCCCCTATCAATTAAATATCCCGTCTCGGTTGTAATTTTATATGTGGATGGAAAAAGCGCCGATGTAGAGGATATAAAGAATTCAATTAAAAATATAAAAGAAGCGTTAATTAACAGAGGTCATATTGTCAGGGCGATAGAAGTGAACAAGAAAAATTGGCGAAAAGCTATTCATACACTCGGACAGGTATTTTTTAATTTTGTAGAAGATGAGAATTGGACTTTATATAAAAAAGTTGCCTGGGAATTGGAAAAATTGGGAAAAGCGCAAGTAGCCCACGATGCAAATATCTTTGAATTTGTAATAAACAAAAAAGCAATGAAAAGAAAATTGGTTAAGGCGAATATTTCAACTCCAAAATACAGAACTTTTTCTTCTGGTGATAAATATATTTATCATATAAGGCGGATGGACTATCCTTTGATAGTTAAACCATCCGGTCAACACGCCGGGGTGGGAATATCTCAAGACTCAGTAGTCATAGATGAAAATGAGGCTATTGACAGGGTTAAATATTTATATAAATATATTGACGATGATGTTTTGGTAGAAGAATTCATCGACGGACGTGAGGTAACGGTAACAATGATTGGTAATGGAAAGACTGCACAGGTTTTACCGGTAGCAGAGTTAATTTACGGTGGCGAATATAATAATAATTGGCCGATTTATTCATTTAATGCAAAGTGGAAAGAGGGTACATGGGAATACCGTAATATCAAGTTGGTGTGTCCGGCAGACCTGCATCCAAAATTAAATAGAAAAATAATAAATTTGGCAAAAAAAACTTTTATGAATTTAAAAATTAGAGATGTGGTCAGGATGGATATGAGAATTGATGATAGAAATGACAATGTATATGTGATTGATATCAACGCCAGTCCAAATTTATCTAAAATAGAATATGAAGGAACATATCTTTCCGCCAGAGCTTTAGGGTGGAGTTATGAAGACATGATTGAGACAATTGTGGCGGTAACATATAGAAGGGTGTTTGGGAAAATGCCTGACCGGATCAGGGAAAGACAGTTAATGTTGATGACCGCGAATTAATAACATGAATAAAACTTTGATGATGAAAAATATAGTGGTAATTTATAACCACCCGGATATTGATATTAAAGATGGTAATTTAAATATTTCTCCTGAAGATCAGGATACTCTAATAGGTGCGAAAAAAATTTATAACACTTTGGGAAAGATGGGTTATAAAGTAACTATCAAAGGAATTAAAGCCATAGAAATGGAAGATAGTATTCGTAATATCCCAAAAGAAACCCTGATATTTAACAACTGTGAATGGACGGGAAAGAATTCCCAAGTTCCTATTGAGATGCTGAAAATATTTGCAGTGGAAGACAGAGTATATACCGGATGCAGCTGGAAAGATTACGAGTGGTCAATGGAAAAACAAAAGACTAAAGAGGCCTTAGAAATATTTAATTTTCCTTTATTAAATTCCACGATTTATGAAAATGGTAAATTGTTAAACGGAAATGATTTATGCTTTCCGGCGATTGTAAAAACGAATAAAGAACATTGTAGTGTCGGTTTGGATGAAGATTCGGTTGTTTATGACTTACCATCTGCTTTGAATAAAGCCGATCAGCTGTATCAGCAATATCAACAACCAATTCTTGTAGAAGAATTTGCGGAAGGTAATGAGTATCAGGTATTTGTTTTTGATACTCCTCAAGGATTGGTGACGTTACCAGCTTATGAAACAATATATAAATTTAGTAATAAACCCGTACTGATAACCTTTGAAGATAATTGGATTAATGAGAGTGTGAATAATAAAGTATCTTACATCGGACGCATGAAAGATAAACAAAAAGAAATTAAGATAACAAATTTAGCCCGGGATATTTTTACAAAAATGAAAATTAGGGGTTATATTAGAATTGATTTTCGCGAAAAGGATGGGAAATTATATGTGTTGGAGGTAAATACAAATCCGGCAATATCCTGGACTGATGAATTAGATTTTATACGGGTTTGCGGTGAGGCGGCGGGATTGGATTATCAGGGTTTACTCGATTTGGTTTTAAGCGGGGCAAAATCAGGCGTATGAAAAAGAAAAATGATTATCGTTTATTGGAGATGACAATATTGTATTATGTGGGTACAGGCCAGGATATGGAAGACACCTTGGGTAATGTGGCCAGTGTTGAAGAGGCGTTGAGAATACAGGGACACCCGGTAAGAACAATAGAAGTAAACAGCAGTAATTGGCGAAGGGCTATAAATTCTCCCGGGGATGTATTTTTTAATTTTGTTGAAGATGAAAATTATATTTTGTATTACAAAATAACAGACAAACTGATTAATATGGGTAAAACCTTGGTGGGGAATAAACTTGGAGCAGAAAGATATGGAACAAATAAGGCAAGATTGAAGAAAAAAATGAGGAGAATAGGAGTATCAACACCGGCGTATCGGATTATAGATCGCAGATTTGGAATTCCCCATATCAGAGGTCTGGAATTTCCGGTAATAATTAAACCTTCCAGGGAACATGCGGGTATTGGTATTTCCCAGGATTCAGTGGTGATAGATCAGCAGGAACTGGAAGAAAGGGCGAAATATTTATTTGATAATTTTCCCGGTAAAGTGGTGGCGGAAGAATACATTGATGGTAGAGAAATTCAGGTAACAGTGATAGGAAACGGAAGAAAACTAGTGGTACTGCCGCCGGCGGAGATAGAATTCGGCGGTGAGTATAATGACAATTGGAGTATTTACTCTTTTAAATCTAAATGGGAGAAAGATAGTTGGGAATATTGGGATGCGAGGGTTAAGGCTCCGGCGAGATTAACTAAAGGAGTTTTAGAGAAGATAGAAACAATGTGCAAGATAGCTTTTCGAGCGTTTGGCTGTGCAGATATTGCCCGGTTTGATCTGAGGTTAGATGATGACAATTGTCCATATATTGTAGACATGAATATGTGTCCCAGCATCAATAAGCATGATGACCAGGATGCCACGGTGAAGTCAATTGAGGCCATGGGTTGGGAATATACGGATTTTGTGGAAAAGATAATCCAAGTGGCTCATCAACGGGTTAAGGTAGAAAAAGCTTGGTAGTGGATATTTTAAAATTAGGAAGATGTTCCGGTTTTTTGGCAATAATCAACATCAGGCGATTATAATATTTGCGAGCGAGCTTAAATTGTTTGTGGGGATTTTTAGGGTGGATGCGGCGGTAATCGAAATCCCACCATAGATCGATAAAATCAATCCATTTGTAGGTTTTTTTACCCCCCTGGAGAGAATTAAAAAGTTTGATGCGGCTATTTCGGGCGGAATAACTCGCGACGACAGCATAATGACCGTTTTCATAACTTTCGGGTTCAAGCTCCTGATAATTGACTATAACGGCACGAGGCATATCTACTATAGGCTTCAAAGCGGATTGGAGATGATTGAGGGTAGTCCATTCTACGGCCAGCACACTGAAACCATAGTGATTAATGGCTTTTATAAGGTTGACTACCGAGGTGCCACGGGTGGAGGTCTTACAGGCTGCTGTAAGGAGGGGTAAGGATATACGCCTACCAATGATCTCAAAAGCGGTTTTTAGTGCGGCAGGACCGCAGGAGTAGTCGTTTAGTTGATAGTGATATGAGGCCTTGGATCGGGGCATAGTTGCGTGATTTTAGCACTATCTCGTTTCGTATGTTAGGGTGATGGTACTGATGATATCAGTGCTGCCGGGTTGAATATTGGTGGTATCCCCTGCCCCGCCCAAACCCACTTCCTTGACGGCCATCATCATTGGCCTTGGGATCCAGGGATCGGATTCGGTAATGTTTGTGATGCGGCCTAAGGTCATATCTGCGGCCGATGAGAGATTTTCGGCTTTGGCTTTAGCTTCTTTGACGGCCTCGCTTCTGGCTTGTTTTTGCAATTCCTTTAGTTTATCTTCATTAATAGTTAAATTGATATTATTTACAGTATTTATACCAAGACCGGCTGATTGGTCAATAACATCGTTGATTTTATCCAAATCACGGACCGTGACCACCAGATTGGCGGAGACGTGGTAGCCGGAAATACGGTTTTTTCCTGATGTATAGTCATATTCCGGATAAATAGAATAGTTTTCGGTTTTGATATCTTTTTCAGCTATTTCCAGTTTTTTAAGTGTCTCAATGACTTGATTTACTACTCTATTGGCTTCGGATTGGGCTTGTTTGACGGTTGGTTTGGAAACCTGCATACCTAAAGAAATTATGCCGGTATCAGGGACAGCGGTGACCTTTCCGGTACCAGAAACCGTAAAGTCAGATTGTTTTTGGGTGACGACAGAGGAGATGGGGATGGAGGGTAAAAATTTGACGCCAACAACTATGGCAATTACCAAAACAATATAACTAATAATTTTTCCACCCACGTTCATGAATTATTTATAACAAAACTAATCTCTTTTGTCTAATAGAATTGTATTGAGTGAATTTTCTTTTGATTTTTGGTCGGGAAACAGAATTAATGCCCAATTTTGAATTTTTTGACGATCCGGCGTCACATCCCACCAGTATTCATTAAATTCAGTGATTGGTTCCTTATGAATACCTCTATTACAACAACGAAGAATGACATTTTTGTTATCATGGTGACGATAAATAGCATAATGCCCATCCTCAAGGGGATTATATTGGCCCTGTTTATCTCTAGCCATATAATTGACAATTGCAATTCCACCCAGAGTGGTGACAGCTGCTAAGATTTCTAAATTAAGGCCGGATTTTTTTATAGGAAAAGCACCCTTTAGCTCGGCAGCGGTTGACATGCCCTGGTGTGTAGTTCCCCAAGTTTCTGTATAACCTGCCAGTTTGGCAAGTTCTACCTGGGTTGAAGTGATTCTTAACAAATCCAAGGCATATTGGAGAGAAGATGGGCCGCAGGAAATGGAATTCTCCCCTTCTGAATATTCGGGGGACATATTCTATTTTCCATTGTCCGGGTCTTTTTCCAGACAGGTGACAGCGGCGACAAAATCTTTTTTAGATAAGCGCATAAGAATGACGCCTTGGGTGTCGCGACCTAATTGAGGAATATTTCTGATGGGAAGCTTGATGATTTGCGCCGATTTACTGGTCAAAACTACTTGATCGATGGTTTCATCGACAGCCAGACAAGAAACCAGATTACCGGTCTTCTCCGTCAATTGAGCGGCTTTGACACCTTGGCCACCGCGCTTTTGCAAAGGCCAGTTTTTGACACTGGTTCTTTTGCCTAAACCGTTTTGAGTAACTATCAGGACATCTTCGAATGTCTTACGGCGTTTATCAGTAGGTTGGCCTTTTTCCAAATTGAAAACTTCCATGCCGATGACAAAATCTCCGGATTTGAGCTCGATACCGCGGACACCCTGAGTATCACGGGCAGTTGGACGGACATCATCTTCTTTGAAACGAATGGATTTTCCGGATTCGGAAACAAGTAAAACCTGATCCGTGCCGGTAGTTGGTTTGATCCAGATAAGACTATCCTTGGCTTCCAGTTTGATGGCAACTTTGCCGGACTGGCGGATACTGTCAAATTCGGACAATTTGGTTTTTTTGACGGTACCGTTTAGGGTCGCCATGAGGAGGAATTTATATGAATCGGATTTACTGAGGGCTAAGACTGATTGCATTTTTTCGTCACCGCTAATATTGATTAAATTAACTAACGCCTGACCTTTAGCCTGACGTGAGCCTTCAGGAAGATCATAAACTTTGGTTTTAAAAACACGACCAAGATTGGTAAAGAAATAAATATCATCGTGGGTGTTGGCGGTTAAAATATGATTGATCTCATCCTCATCTTTGGTGGTCATACCGGTGACGCCCTTGCCTCCCCTGGCCTGAGTACGGAAGACGCTGGGGTTTTGACGTTTGATATAACCGGTGGCCGTAATCGTGACGACGGTATCCTCTGAGGAGATTAAATCTTCCTCGGAAAATTCACCAATGGCATTTTTATAAACTTTGGTTTGACGGGGATCGGCAAATTTTTCTTTGAGTTCGGCAAGCTCATTTTTGACAACGGTCAGGATTTTGATGGGATGAGCTAATAAATTTTCCAGATTATTAATTAATTCCATAATGGCTTTGAATTCATCCTCGATTTTTTTGCGTTCAAGAGCGGCAAGACGGCGAAGCATCATATCCAATATGGCTGTGGCTTGGATTTCGGAAAGACCAAAACGGGACATTAAATTGGTTCTGGCAGTATCCGCATCGGGTGACTCCCGGATTGTTTTGATGACAGCATCGAGATGATCGAGAGCGATTTTTAGACCTTCCAAAATATGGGCGCGAGCTTTGGCTTGCTTTAATTCAAATTGAGTACGGCGGGTGACCACTAATTGACGGTGTTTAATAAATTCGGCCAAAATTTGTTTTAGGGAGAGAGTTTGGGGGGTGCCGTCAACAAGAGCTACAAAATTGGCCGGAAAGGTAGTTTGCAAGGCAGTGTGTTTGTAAAGGTTATTTAAAATATTTTTAGGTTTGGCGTCGCGCTTTAAATCGACTACTACCCTGATTCCATCACGATCGGATTCGTCCCGAAGATCAGAAACACCTTCAATTTTTTTATCGGTAACCAAATGGGCAATTCTGGTGACCAATTCGGCTTTGTTAACCTGATAGGGCAGTTCAGTGATGATAATTTGGGATTTTCCACTTTTACTTTCTTCAATTTCCGCTTTACCCCGGACGACGATGCGGCCACGACCGGTGGAATAGACTTCAGCAATAGCCTTGACATCATAAATATTGCCGTGGGTGGGGAAATCAGGGCCTTTAATAAATTCCATCAATTCTTCGACATTGGATTCAGGTTTGTCGATAAGCAAATTAACTGCATCAACAACTTCACCCAGATTGTGAGGCGGGATTTTGGTAGCCATGCCGACGGCAATACCATCCGAACCCATGAGTAATAAATTGGGAAGACGGGCAGGGAGAAAGACCGGTTCATCGATGGAGCTGTCAAAATTGGGCGACATATCAACAGTTTCTTTCTCAATATCAATAAGCATTTCATCGGCGATTTTGGAGAGCTTGGCTTCGGTATAACGCATGGCGGCGGGAGAATCACCATCAACTGAGCCAAAGTTTCCCTGGCCCTGTATGAGTGGATAGCGCATCGAAAAATCCTGAGCTAAACGGACCATGGCGTCATAAACCGGCATATCACCATGAGGATGATATTTACCCATGACTTCTCCGACGATTTTGGCGCTTTTGGTTTGTTTCCCTGAAAACTTCAACCCCATGTCGTTCATGGCGTATAAAATCCGCCGGTGAACCGGTTTTAGACCATCACGAACATCCGGAAGAGCGCGGGAGACGATAACGGACATGGCATAGTCCAGGAAATTTTTCTGCATCTCGGTGGTAATTTCCACCGGCATGATTTTGCCTATGTCCTGATGTGATTCTTCGTTATCTGCCACCTAGGTATATTACCTGTTATCGAGTGTAAAAACAAGGGATTTGAGAGGGGAAAATGGAGGAGTTATTGAGGAAAAAAGCGGGTTAGGCTTGGGCGGTGGCGATTTCGTGTTTGCTGCGCCAGATAGCCCAGATCAAAAGCGCAAGAAGAACAAGAATGCCGACATATTTACCGGTACCTTTTTGGGACTGAACAATTACCGGAGCGGCTATCAAACTGACCAGGTTGACCACTTTGATCATGGGGTTTAAGGCAGGCCCGGCGGTATCTTTCAACGGGTCGCCGACAGTATCCCCTTCGATAGAGGCCTTGTGAGCCGGAGAGCCCTTGCCGCCCAAATTACCATCTTCGATGAATTTTTTAGTATTATCCATGGCACCACCGGCTATCGATAAAAAGACAGCCATCAATTGACCTGAGAGAATCACACCGGCTAAAAATCCGCCTAAGGCTTCGACATCAAAGACCAAACCGACTAGGAGGGGTAAACAGACGGAAAGAATAACCAAAGGAATAAGTTCTTTTTGGGCAACACCGGTAGCAATACCCACAACTTTCTCGTATTCGGGAGTAACTTTGCCGGTCATAACTCCCGGGATTTTGAACTGGCGCCGGACTTCGACCACAATGGCATTTGCGCCTCTGGCTACGGCTTTGATACAGAAAGAAGAAAAGAGGAAAGGCAGGGCGCCACCCAGGAGAAAACCAATGACACCATTTAAGGCGGAAACACTGATGGACTGGAGGACCGGAAGGCCTAGCCGGGCCTGAACAATACCAATATCAGTCACATAAGAGAAGAACAGGCTGGTGGCGGCAATGACAGCGGAAGCAATAGCTACCTGTTTGGTAATAGCCTTGGTAGTATTGCCTACGGCATCCAGATCAGCCATAATTTTCCAGGCTTTTTTGTCGACTTTGGCCATTTCACCGATACCGTTGGCATTATCAGATATGGGACCAAAGGCATCCATGGCCACGTTATTACCGGTTAGGGAAAGCATACCGATTCCGGTCATAGCGACACCGTAGAGCATATAAATCGGGGGCATACCAAAAAAGACCAGAATGCTGGCTGCCAAGGAGACGCAGATAAAAACGACGCTCCAAACACTGGCTTCGAGGCCGACGGCCAAACCGGAAAGGATGGTAGTAGCGGCACCGGTTTGGGTGGAAGCCACAATATCTTTGACGGGCTGGTGTTTGTGGGAAGTAAAGTAAGAAGTCAGCGGATTAAAGATGACAGCTAAAATAATACCTACGGCGTTTAAGAACGCCAGTTTCCAGTCTCCGGTATAAGCTATGGCAAAGATAACAGTTACCAGAATAGTAAAGACGCTGGAAACTTCATAAGAGCGAAACATAGCCTCTTCCGAGTCTTTGGCCCGTAAAAAAGAAAGCGGAAATTTTTCCCAAATGGGAACAGCCAGAGTCCCGATAATAGATGAGATGACCCCGATGGCCCGGACAACTAACGGATAAATAATCCAGAATGTCTGACCGGTCAGGTGCAGTAAGACCAAACCGAGAATCAGAGCAGAAACGATGGTGACTTCATAAGATTCAAAAATATCGGCGGCCATACCGGCACAATCTCCGACATTATCTCCAACAAGGTCAGCAATCACAGCAGCGTTCCTGGGATCGTCTTCGGGAAGGCCTTTTTCGACTTTACCGACCAAATCAGCTCCCACATCGGCAGCTTTGGTATAAATACCGCCACCGATCCTCATAAACAAAGCCACGATGGTACCGCCGAACCCAAAACCCAACAGGGCATCCGGAGCGGCTTTGCCAAAGATCATAAAAATGGCGGTTCCGCCCAAAAGACCCAATCCGTCACAAAGCATGCCGGTAAATGTTCCGGCACGGTAGGCGACTGTCAGAGCTTTATTTTTGTTACCTAAAACCGCCTGCTGGGTGACCCGGATGTTTCCTTCAATGGCCACGCGCATACCCAATTGACCAACCAAAGTAGAAAAAGATGCACCAATAATAAAGGCAATGGTCCGACCAATGGCGACGATAAAAACGGCACCGCTACCGAACCTGGCAACGGCTTCCGCGGAAGGCGGAACAATATAAACACTTAAGAATAGAATGACTGTCAGGGAAAGGAGAACCAAGATAATTGTCTTCAATTGCTTTCGCAGATAACCATCCGCACCCCTTTTAATAGCTGTCCAGATGGCCTGCATTTTGGCATTACCTTTGTCATTACTAAGGGTATTTTTCCAGAGCCAATAAGCATAAAACAAGGCAGTCAGGGAGACGCCAACTACTACTTTTAACATTATCTGTTCGGTTGAAGTGAGCTCATTCATGTTGATTTAATAGGTCTGATTATAAGGGGGAGTTGTTTTGCCGGTCAAGACTCAAAACGAATTTGGATAATTATATAAAGATCAGATAGCCCGCTTCAAGGGGATAAATCAGATATGGATTTATTATTAGGTAAGATTTTGAACTGGAAATATAAAAATAAAAGCGGCCATAAAGAAATAAATAATATCAGAAAGTAAAATAATAATTTAAAAATATAAAAACCAGGCAGATATGCAAAAATATTGGTGATTAATTCGATATTATTAGGGATAAACAGAGGGAATAAACCGATGATAAATAATAATTGATATTTACGAACCAAGTCTTTTGGGTAGAGATGCCGATACCTCAAAAAAATTGCCAGGGATAAGAGTAATTGGATAAAAGACCAGTCCCAACTCAGGGGCGAAAAAACTAAATAGAGAATATTGACGGCGGATAAATATATAAGAATCATAGAGGCGGATATTTATCAGGGTCGACGCCCAAGAATACTTTTGTAACAGACGAGGTGAAAGAATTATTGTTGGGAAAATTGGTGAAGATTTTTTCGTACGAAATAACTTTAGAAAAATAGTCAGTGATATTAACCGAGCCAAATAACCCCATGGTAAGGACTAATCCGGTAACAATAGTAAGAGTTGAAGAGATAATGATTTTATGGAAACGGGGAATAAAAAGAATCGGAAACAAAAAAATTACCAGCCAGATTTTTACCAAGACGGCAATGCCGATAAAGAATCCGGAAATATAATATTTTTTTTGAATAAAACCGGCTATGGCTAACGATGTTAATAATAGGATAAAAAATGAGAGGTTGCGGACGGCATAATTTAAATTAGTAGTTATCCAAAGAGTACTGATTGAAAAAGCAATGGCGAGAGAGGGAAATGAAAATGATTTAGCGATTATTAATAAAACAGCAAGGGAAATAAAATAAAATATGACGGAGGAAATATCCCAATATAGAGTGGCTTTTGAAAGACCCGTAAAAGCGAGAGGATAAAAGAAGATAAGGGATGTGGGAGGATGGGCATTATATTGACTAGGGAGGAGCTTGCTTTTGATATGACATTGGGTATGGGAAAATAATTGGTAGGCAGGTTGGTTTTGTTTTAACCAGGAAACAGAAAGATAGTCCTGGCAGAGATCATTAACCGTAGAAAATTTTCCCGGGGATAAAATTTGAAGATAGGCGGAGATAAAGATTAAGAAAACGAGAAACAGCCTAGATATCCAAGGTGGCAGTTTTGGCATGGGTGGTAATGAATTTCTTTCTTGGCGGGACTTCGTCGCCCATTAACATGGAGAAGACGTGATCAGCTTCGGCGGCATCGGCGACTTCGATTTTTTTCAAAGTGCGGTTAACAGGATTCATCGTAGTTTCCCAAAGCTGTTCAGGATTCATTTCCCCAAGACCCTTATAGCGCTGGATAGTAAATTTTTCTCCTTTATGTTCAGATAATAATTGATCTTTCTCAGCGTCGGTATAGACGTAATAAACTTTTTTAGCAATGTCAATTTTGTAAAGCGGGGGCATAGCGACATAAAGATGGCCGCCTTCAATAACGGCGGGAAGGTGGCGATAAAAGAAAGTCATGAGAAGACAGGCAATGTGAGCACCGTCAACATCAGCGTCGGTCATAATAATAACGCGGTGATAGCGAAGTTTGTCTTTGTTGACAGTATCGCCTATTCCCATACCCAGGGCTATCGTCAAAGCTTTGAGTTCTTCAAAAGCAATAATTTTGTCCAGTTGGGCTCTTTCGGTATTTAAGACTTTACCGCGCAGAGGAAGAATGGCTTGGAATTTGCGGTCTCTCCCCTGCTTGGCGGAGCCACCGGCAGAATCACCTTCGACGAGATAAAGTTCGGATTCAGCGGGATCCCGGGTTTGGCAATCGGCTAATTTTCCCGGCAAAGTCATGCCTTCCAAGGCACCTTTTCTTAAAACCGCGTCTTTGGCTGCTCTGGCAGCTAGTCTGGCACGGGAAGCCAGCATCACTTTTTCAAGTATCTTTTTGGCGTCAGTGGGATTTTCTTCAAAATAGGTATCTAAACCCTCTTTGACAGCGGCATTGACGATTCCCTGGATTTCAGGGTTGTTGAGTTTGGCTTTGGTTTGGGATTCAAATTGGATTTCCTGGGTGGGAATTTTAGTATAAATAATGGCGGTTAAACCTTCGCGCATATCCTCACCGGTCAGAGCATTTTCACCGTCTTTGACAGCCCCGATTTTTTTAGCATAATCATTGATTGCCCGGGTAAGGGCGATACGAAAACCGGTGACGTGTGTACCTCCGTCAACAGTGTCAATGACATTGACAAAGGATTCGATGTTTTCGGAAAAACCGTCGTTGTACTGAAGGGCGACTTCGATATCAGTATGGTCGGATGTTTTATGGATGTAAATGGCGGGGTGAAGGGTTTTTTTGTCACGATTCATGTGGGAAACAAGGGATTTAATGCCGCTTTCAAAATAAAATTGCTTGGTAATTCCGGAAAATTCGTTAGTGAAGTAAAAAAGTAATCCAGCTATAAGATAAGCCCGGTTGCGGATTGAGTTTTCAATAACCGTGGCATCAAATTCAATGGTAGTAAACATACTTGAGTCCGGTTTGAAACAGGTGTAAGTACCGGTTTCTCCCTGGTTTGGAGATTCAGGTTTGGTGGTGGTGGTAACGCGGGCAACGGCGAGTCCTTTTTTATATTCCTGAAAATAAACTTTACGGTCGCGACGGACTTCGACGCGCATGTGTTCGGAGAGGGCGTTGGTAACAGAAGCACCGACACCATGAAGACCTCCGGAAACTTTGTAGGCCGATTCGGTAAATTTACCGCCGGCGTGTAGTTTAGTCATAGCTAACTCCAAGGCAGAAATTTTGGCAGTAGGATGAATATCCACAGGAATACCACGACCGTCGTCCTGGACGGAAATAGAGTTGTCATTGTGCAAAGTAACCCAAATGTGTTTGGCAAAACCTGCTAAGGCTTCGTCTACGGAGTTGTCGGCGATCTCCCAAATTAAGTGATGCAAACCCTTACCGTCAGTGCTGCCAATATACATTCCCGGGCGTTTTCTGACTGGTTCCAAGCCTTCGAGAACTGTTATTGACGAGGCGTCGTAACTATTGGTTTTTGTTGCCATGACGAAAGTTATTGTATCACAAGGAATAGGCAAAATAATCTAAAACAAGTCTCATATTACAGTTACTTTGGGTGTAAAGTTTGGTTTGTACCAAAAGAGAATAGAGGTGAGAGATTTGCCTGTCGGCAGGCAGGTTTTGGTGCAGAATAAATTCCAGATCGCTTAAAAAGTGTAAAAATGATTCGCGGTCAAATCCTACTTCATCAATTACCGCAAGACGCTCCCCTACTTCGGCTGTTTGGAGTTTTTTCCAAAGACTGCGGGAATTTTCCAAACTAGCGGAAGTGTAAGAAAAAAGCTGGTTATCTAAAATTATTTCTACTCTGGACAAAATAGTCGGTAGTAAATCATCCGGATAACCGGTTACTAAATATATTTCGGTTTGTGAGGGAGGTTCTTCCAGGGTTTTCAAAAATGCATTTTGCGCATCAATGGTCATTTTATGGGCATCAACAATAATTCCATAATTTATATTTTTCTTGGGAGGGAGAATTGAAAAGAATTTTTGAACATTTCTAATTTCTTCAATTTTAATATTTCCGTGTTCATTAGGAAGTATTTGGATTAAATATTGAGAATTTAAGACAGTTGCAGGGATGTTTTGAATGGATTTGTAAAGAAAGGCGTGCATAGGTAATACAGATTATATATACTAAGGGAAGTATTATGCCTGCCCAAAAAATTTCTTACTCGGCTGCTGATTCCGAAGCCTTGGGAATATTGGATATTCTTTTGGACCAGAAAAAAATTACCGAAGAGATTAAGGATCAGGCAAAAATGGCTTATGTGACCGGAGGAGCGGATGTGGGTAATTGGCTTTTGGATAAAAAGTATGTGACTTTGGTCGATGTGGTGGCAGCCAAAGCCAAGTTTAATGGGCTCCCGTATGTAAATTTGGGAGACCGAGCGTCATCACCGGTGGCACTTTCTTATATAGATAAAGCGATAGCGCAAAGATTGGTAGTTTTTCCGTTTGAATATTCTCCGGCGGACAAGGAGTTATCTGTGGCTATGGCTAACCCCACTGATTTGGTGGCAATTGAATTTTTGGGGAAAAAGACCGGACTAAAAATTAAGGTATTTGCGGCAGTTCCTGACGAGGTGACGACGAGTATAGATTTAAGATACACCCAGAGCCTGTCAACAGAGGTAACAGCGGCATTGAAGGAAACCGGCGGATCGGTAGGTGAACAGGTAAAGACAATTAATATTCGAAAAATGAACGAAGTAATTAGGGAAGCGCCAATTGCCAAAATTGTAGCCACGGTGTTGGAATTTGCCATGAAGTCCAGGGCGTCGGATGTACATATTGAACCATTGGAAGAAAGGACAAGGGTAAGATACAGAATTGACGGAATTTTGCATGAAAAATTGGTATTACCAAAAAGCATTCATGATGCTTTAGTGTCGAGAATTAAGATTTTGTCTTCGATGAAAATTGATGAAAAACGAATTCCCCAGGACGGACGGTTCAATTTTCAAGTGGATGAAAATGAGGTAGATTTGCGGGTATCAACATTGCCGACGGTGCATGGAGAAAAGGTGGTGATGCGGTTACTCAAAAAGACGGGGGGAATTCCCACAATGCAGGAATTGGGGTTACGGGGTAGAGCCCTGAAAAATTTGGAGGAGGCGATATTAAGGCCCCACGGAATTATTTTGGTTACCGGACCGACCGGTTCCGGTAAAACGACAACCTTGTATTCGGTTTTAAATAAGATTAACACGGTCAAGGTGAATATCATGACATTGGAAGATCCGGTCGAATATCAGATGGCGGGAATTAACCAAGTACAAATTAATCCTCAGGCAGGGTTAACATTTGCCTCAGGATTACGATCTTTTTTACGTCAAGACCCCAATATTATTATGGTAGGAGAAATTCGTGATCAGGAAACGGCAGAACTGGCAGTACAAGCGTCACTTACCGGGCATTTGGTGTTTTCGACCTTACATACAAATTCGGCGTCAGGAGCATTACCCCGGATGTTAGATATGAAAGCAGAAACGTATTTATTGGCTTCAACAATAACTGCCATAGTAGGTCAACGGGTGTGCCGAAAAGTATGCCAAGTGTGCAAAAAAGGCTATGTACCGGCTCGGGAAGTGCTGGACGATGTCAGACAGGTACTGGGGAAATTGTGGAATTATCAAGAGGGGCAAAAAGTAGAGTTTTTCAAAGGCGAGGGATGTGATCAATGCAGTAACTTGGGATATCGGGGAAGAGTGGGTATTTATGAGGTGTTGTCGGTTTCGGAAAAAATAGGCAGAAAGATTTTGGAAAGAGCTTCGTCGACGGAGATAGAGCAGGTAGCAGTAGAGGAAGGAATGATTACCATGAAACAAGATGGTTATATGAAAGTTGTGGAAGGAGTTACTTCCATCGATGAAGTCCTCAGAGTGGCTCAGGAGTAAAAAAATGACTATCCAACAAATGCTTCAATATGTGATAGATAAAAAAGCATCGGATTTACATTTAGTGGCCGGGGCAAGGCCATTAGTGCGGATTGACGGTGAATTAATTGCAATTCCCACCGAATCGGAATTGACAGAAAATATGGCAATGACACTGCTTTCAGGGGTAATGTCCCCTGAGCAAAAACAACTATTTGAAGTGAATAAAGAGATGGATTTTTCATTTGCTTTTGGCGGATTGGCCAGGTTTAGGGCTAATGGCTATTATCAAAAAAGCTCGATTGCGGCCAGTTTTAGACTGATTGCCACGGTTATTCCTACCATTGAAGAATTGGGACTACCTAAAGTGTGTCACCAGTTTGCAACCTTAAAACAGGGATTTGTGCTGGTTACCGGACCAACAGGGCAGGGTAAATCAACGACATTGGCGGCAATACTGGATGAGATAAATTCACTAAGACAGGTACATATAGTGACTATTGAGGATCCGATTGAGTTTGTATACAAACCCAGGAAAGCCCTTATCTCCCAAAGGGAATTACATAGCGATACTCATTCTTGGGATTTGGCTCTAAAAGCAGTATTAAGAGAAGATCCGGATGTAGTATTGATTGGGGAAATGCGTGATTATGAAACGATATCCGCGGCACTGACCATTGCAGAAACCGGACATTTGGTATTTGCGACTTTACATACCGGATCGTCGGTGCAAACGATTGACCGAATTGTCGATGTTTTTCCCGATAAGCACCAATCACAAATTAGATTAATGCTGGCAGAAAATCTGGAATCAGTATTCTCGCAGAGGTTGTTACCAAAGAAAGCCGGAGGCAGGGTAGTCGCTTATGAAGTAATGATTGGTACTACGGCAATCAAATCTGCAATTCGTGAGTCCAGAACACAAATGATTTCAAATATTATTCAAACATCGGCTGAATATGGGATGGTGACTTTGGAAAATTCGCTGGCAAAATTGGTAAATTGCGGAGCAGTAGACATGGAGGTGGCTTTGACTTATGCGGAAAATCCAGAAGAATTAACTCGATTGTGTGTTGTTAAATGATACTATATGAAAAGAAATCTACTACTCGTTAATACTCGTAGATCCTTATGAAATTTTTATATACCGGAAAAATTATTGGGGGAAAAAGTGTCAAAGGTGCAGTGGAGGCAGTATCAGCCAAGGCTGCTTCGGAACAATTAAGAAATAAACAGATTATTCCGGTATCAATTAAGCTGTTTGGAGGTGGGTTGTCTCTGGATAATATTATTCCCGGGAGAAAACGGGTCAATGTAAACGATTTGGCAAATTTCACCAGGCAGCTGTCGACGATGATTACGGCAGGATTACCTTTAACTGATGCACTAAATTTATTGAAAATGCAATCCGGGCCGACATTGGCTAAGATATCAGGATCAGTTTTAGCAGATGTTCAAGGAGGAGTATCCCTATCTGAAGCAATGGCAAAATTCCCTGAGGTTTTTTCCCGGGTTTATGTGGCATTGGTTAAGGCAGCAGAAGCGGCGGGGGTAATGGAGAATGTATTGAATAGGTTGGCGGAGACATCGGAAAAAAGCCGCGAATTTAAGGGCAAAATAGTTGGAGCGATGATTTATCCGCTAATAATAGTTTTTGGAATGCTTGGAGTAACAGTAATGGTGGTGTTGTTAGTGATACCAAAACTATCGGCTTTGTATAAAGAAGTGGGATCAGAATTACCATTACCAACAAAAGTGTTGATTGCCGTGTCTGACTTTGCAACAAATAAATGGTGGTTATTATTAATAATAATTGGGGGATTAATTTTTGGTCTGGGTGGATATTTAAGGAGTGAAGCAGGGAAAAGAGTGTGGGACAGAATAAAGTTTAAGTTACCTATCATAGGACCCATGTCTCAGCAAGTGATGCTGACGGAATTTACAAGAACCATGGCTCTGTTAGTGTCAGCCGGAGTTTCAGTGGTTGACTCTTTGGAAATTGTAGCGTCTATTGTCGGCAGTTATGAAGTAGAGAAAAATATGAAAAAAATTGCCAGACAAGTAGAAAAAGGGTTTCCCTTATCGATTTGTTTTACGGAAAATCCTCAGTTTCCTCCGATTATCGGACAAATGGTAGCGGTGGGAGAAGAAACCGGCAAACTGGATCAAGTCATGGAAAAACTGTCGCATTATTTTGAAACAGAGGCAGATGGCAAGATCAAAGCCTTGACAACAGCGATAGAACCTTTGATACTTATGGTAATGGCAGTTGGAGTGGGTTTCTTGATGTATGCAGTGGTGATGCCTTTATATGATGTTATTAATAAAGTTGGATGAGAGGAGGTGAATGTAATAATGAAAGACAATTTTAAAAAAGCATTCACCCTGATTGAGTTACTGATTGTTATTGGTATTATGGCCGTTATCGCAGCTGGAGTGGTCGCGTTGATTGATCCAGTGGAAAAGACTCGTCAAGCCAATGATGCCAATATACAAAGTGGAATTGGTCAGATCGCTGGAGCTTTGCAATCATATGCTGCTCAGCAGACTGATGGATCTTATCCGCAACCCGGAGCTACGGTGACGACTCGTTTGGATCCATTAGTAACAGCAGGTGAGTTAAAGGCTTTGCCTAAACTACCAGCCAATTATGGTGAGTATTTCTATACGGTAGATGCTGTTCCGGCTACGTCAGTGACGGCAGCGGCGAGATTATTCTCGAAGAAATATCTGTCGAAGTGTGCTGCCGGAGTAGCTTATTGGATATTTTCAAGTGGACAAGGACAAGCCTGTGGTTTCTGTGGAGTAGCGGCTACTGCACCTGCGGCAGGTTCTGCTTGTGCAGCTTGGTAGTTGGGAGGATTTCCCAGTAAATTGCCCCGCTGGATTCAGCGGGGTGATTTTTTTGGTTTTTTAATTTACTCCTACCCCTTCCCTCCCCCCAATCTAGGGGGAGGGAGCTAGAGGAAAGGAGTATAAATAATATATGCGACGGCAATTTATTATTAATAGAGAATCGCATAAATTGGCCAGAAAACTACTTCGTGAAAGGATGACTGAGGCGGAGAAGATATTGTGGAAACATTTACGTCAAAAACAGTTGGGTTTTTGGTTTAAAAGACAGGTTAGTATTGGTAAATTTATTGTGGATTATTATTGTCCTAAAAAAAGATTGGTAATAGAAATAGATGGAAATATACATAAATACAAAGACCACCCTGATTATGATAAACAGCGTACGTGGTATTTAAAATCTTTGAATTTTAAGGTTATTAGGTTTTGGAATGGCGAAGTTGTTGAAGAAGTAAATGAAGTAGTGGAAAAAATAAGAGATGTTGTGTACTCTTCCCCTAACCCCTCCCCTAAATTAGGGGAGGGGAAGTGAGGGGGTGGAGTATATAATTAAATTGTGATCATTGAAAAAATATTATTATTTTTATTTGGGACGGCTATGGGGAGTGCAGGGAATGCACTGATAGACAGGTTACCGAGAAATGAATCCTGGTTTACTGGACGATCTCATTGTGACAAATGTAAACACGAGTTAGGGGTTTGGGATCTAATTCCGGTTTTTTCTTTTTTGTTTTTGCATGGTAAATGTCGATATTGTCGAACAACAATCCCCTACCGGAATTTAATAGTTGAATTAATAGCGGGAATGGGGGCGATTTACTTTACAAATATTATATTATTTATGATTTTTTGGGTGACAGTAGTGATAACGGTGATGGACTGGGAAACGAAGACGGTGTCAGAAATTTTAATAGTTTTTTGGGGTTTATTAGCTTTGATGCAGGGGTTTGATTTACGGGGACTGATAGTGGGGGTTTTGATAATTGGCGGAATATGGGTAATATCGAAGGGGAAAGCGATGGGTTTTGGAGATGTAGAAATAGCTTTAGTAATGGGATTGGCATTGGGTTTTCCAAAAATAGTAACGGCTTTATGGTTGGCTTTTGTTTTGGGTGCAATAATGGGGTTATTATTAATAATCAGACGCAAGGTGAAAGCGAAAAGTGTGATTGCTTTTGGGCCATTTTTGATTATGGGTTATTGGATTGCTTTTTTTTGGGGTGATAGACTAATTAAATATTTGTTTGGCGGATATGTTTGATATGTTTTCATGGAAAAGAGGAGAAGTATTAATAGTGGGAAGTGTATTTTGTTTTATTTTTGGAATTTCTTTTTTTCAGTTGCGAATCGGACAAATGAAAACCCGTGATGCACAACGAAAGGCGGATGTGGAGCTGGTTTCCCGGGCTTTGCGAGCATATGTCGAAGATCATAAATATTTGCCTCCGGAGGCAACCGGATCCGGAAAAATCAAAAGTTGCGGTAGAAATGGTGGATTTGCCTGTGAATGGGGAGAAGGCAAAGTGGTGGATGGACAAAATGTGGTGTATATGGAGAAATTACCCATTGACCCGTTTGCATTTAAGGGTTGGAGGTACATGTATGACGGTAAGAGAATATATGTGGCTTTGGAAAACAAAAAGGATAAAGGGATACGATCAGGTTTGACAACATGGTGTGGAAATGGGGTACAATGTAATTGGTATGTGGAAATATAGATTTGGCTTTACGCTCATCGAGATACTAATTACTATTGGGATTATGGCGGTAATATCGGCGGGGGTAATGACGAAGATAGGTCCCGGACCAAAACAAACTGCCAGAGATGGGAATAGAAAAGCGGCTATTGCTCAAATGGTATCAGCATTGGAAATTTATCGAAGTGATGCCGGAACTTATCCTGCATGTAACCCCGTAGGGGCGAATTGTTTAATATCGGCCACTACCGGATTTACAACAAATTATCTTCCGGTTGTTCCGACTGATCCAACCAGCGGGAGGAGTTATCGGTATGCACCTCTGAGTGCGGTCAATGGTAATTGCGATGGCGCTGCCACTAAATGTGTGAAATATACTTTGTGTGCGGCATTGGAAAAGATAACGGCGGCTGATGCAAATTGTGCCGGGGCCGGATCGTGCGGTGCAACATGTAGTTATAGCGAAATTGGACCATGAAAAAGGGTTTTACGCTGGTGGAAATGTTGGTATCGCTGGGGTTGGTTGCCATGCTGGCCGGGATAGGTTTTGCCTCGACATTACGAAGTAATGCACAAAAAGAAGTAACTGAGTCGGCAGAAATGATCAGACAATCTTTTATGCAGGCCAAGTCCATGGCCCAGGCAGGTAAAAAAGATTGTACTGTGTGTGGAGCGACAGGAGGCGTGTGTGGAAATGGTGACACGCCGCTAGTTGGTTGGCGGACGACGATAGTTGCGGGAACGCCCGTGACCATGGAAATTCATGGTGAGTGCGGAACAGTGATTCCATATACGCAATTTTTTGCCTCCGGATCAAAGAGTTTCCCAAGCCGGGTAACCTTAACACTTACAGGATCGGGTAATGTAGTCTTTTACCCACTAAACAAAGGGACGAATCTGGGAAGTACCACCACAGTAAGATTATCTTCAACCATAACCGGGCTAACTTCAAAAACATTTACTATCTCCCGGCAGGGGGAAATTTCATCTATTTATTAATGAAAAGAACAGGACAAGTCATGATTGAGATTTTAATTGCCATCGGGGTGGCGGTAATTGCATTACTTTCGATTTCCAGGATAACTTCCAGATCAATTATTAATACCGGATCCGCTTCCAGACAAAGCACAGCAATAAATTATGCTCAGACAGCTGTCGATATGGTACGAAATACAAAAAATGCCTTGGGACTGGCTGGAAAAACCAGCCCTAGCTTGGCTAACGGCACCTGGTGTTTTAATGGTACGGCGGTGGATACAGCCACCTCGGGTTATTGTCAAATAAATTTAGAATATCAAGGCCGGGTGACATTTACACATACGACTATCAATTTAAAGGATGAATTGACAGTATTGGCAGAGGTGCAGTGGGTGGAAGGTAATTTGACCAGAACTGTTAAAAATGAAGCTAAAATGGTTTTTGATCAATAATGAAAAAGGCATTTACATTGGTGGAAATTATGGTGTCGGTAGGGTTGATGTCGATATTGGCAATCGGGGTTAACACTTATTTTATTTCCTCACTTAGAAGCGCTCGTAAAGCGGCGACAAATGCGATTGTCAAAAGTGAGGGGGAGCAAATTCAGACGAATATTGTGCAGATGGTAAAATTTGCCAAGAGAATTAATGTGTGTACAGCTACCAGTTTGAGTATATTGGCCAATGATGGATCTGACGTGACTTATTCAGTAGTGAGCAATCGTCTCAGTCAGAATATTATACCGCCGGTACCAACGCCAACAGTGATGGCAAATTTAAATTCAACTAAGACCAGTGTATTGGGATGTGGTGGAACAACTTTTACATGTGTAACCGGGGGAAGAACGGTGGATTTATGTTTTATCTTGTCTTCAGTAGGTGCCGGAGATGTGACGGATGCAACCTCAATGACGTTTAGGAATTACATTTATACAAGTAATTAATGTATTATTAGAGTATGCGATCAGGACAAGCATTGGTATTGGTAATGATGGTACTTTCGGTAGCTCTTACTGTCGGACTTTCAATTGCCACCAGATCGACAAATGAAGTTAAAATTACTTCGGCTCAGGAAGAGTCGGCCAGGGCATTGGAAGCAGCGGAGGCGGGGTTGGAGAAGGCTTTGGGGGGAACTTTGCAAACAGGCGGTTATCCGCAACCGACTTTAGGAAGCGGAGCGATATATGTGGTGGCTCCGACTCCCGCAGTGATGGGAAAAATAAAAGAATACATTATTCCGTATCAGTTAGTTGAGGGGCAAATTGCGACTGTGGATTTGACTCATTATGTTAGGGATGCAGCAGATCCAGATAGGTTAAGAATACGTTTCTGTTGGGGAACTAATGGAAGTTTAGTTCAAGCTGCATTGGAAGCAGCGTTATATTATGAAGATGCCGGAAAGATAAAAATAGGGAGATTGATCTATGATCCTCTTTTTGGAAATGTAAACAGATTTGCAACCTCGTCGTTGCCGGGTGGTTCGTTTACCGGTCAATTGAATAAATGTCCTAAAGATTTTAAATATACAAAATTGGCGGATTTCTCCTCTTTTGGTCCTAATGTAGTGAATGCCATAGATAATACAAAATTAAAAATGTTAAGACTAAGGTTGATGTTTAATGGATCAAATTCTGAGCCAGTGGCCTTGGAAACTGCCGGTCAAGGAGATTTTGGCAGACAGGGATATGAGTATACTTCAGTAGGTTCAGCCGGAACTTCAACTCAAAAAATTCGCGCGGTGGATTTGAATTATGATTTACCGATGATGTTCGATAATGCCGCATTTTCCGGTACATCATTAAATAAATAACAAGACTATGTCTGATCTGCCCAAACTAGGAATTGACATTGGAAACTCAACAATAAAATTAGTGGAATTGGTACCGACGGGAAAGGGTAAATGGAGATTAGTGACGGCGGCGTCAATAAATTCGGTAAAAGGGGGTATTTCGGGTGGAAGTGCCAATTTGCCCGGGATAAGCGGGGCACTGATAAAATTGATTAAAGAGTCCGGTGCCAAAAGCCGAAGGACGATTGCTGCCCTGCCCGAAGAACAAGTATCGTCGCATGTGGTGGAAATGCCGATTATGAAAGATGAAGAGCTGAAACAGGCTTTGCAGTGGCAAGTGGAACAATATATTCCGATTCCAGCTGAAAAAGCGGTATGGAGTCATCAGGTAATTTCAAAAAACGAAGGAACCGGATCGATGGAGGTACTTTTGGTAGCGGCGGCAAAAAATCTGGTTAATTCTTATATGCAGGTATTGGAACAAGCCGGATTGTCAGTAGAAGCTATGGAAACGGAATTGACGGCCACGGCGAGGTCGGTTACCAGTATTGATTCTCCCCTGTCGGTGGTTGTCGATATTGGTTCTAAGAGCTCTGATTTGGGGATAATCAGCCATGGTCAATTGATGTTTGCCAGGACAATTCCTACAGCGGGAGAATCCTTTACCCGAGCTATTGAGACGGCATTAGGATTGGATATGACTCAGGCGGAAGAATATAAAAATACATACGGATTTTCAGCTAATCAGTTAGGCGGAAAATTGGTAGAGGCAATGAAACCGGTCCTGAATGTAATTGCTACAGAGGTTAAGAAAACGGTAGATTTCTATTTGTCAAAACACGCCGGAGAAACGGTAAAATTTGTGACCCTTTCCGGAGGGATAGCAACATTGCCGGATATAGTGGGTATATTATCGTCGGTATTAGGAGTGGAAGTGGTGATTGGAAATCCTTTTGAAAAAGTTACAATGAGTGAACAACAAAATAAAATGTTAGCCGGGAGTGGATCCTTTTATGCTGTAGCTACGGGATTGTCAATGCGGGAATTATGAGCACCATTAATTTTTTACAACGGGATGAACGAGACCAAAAAAGAGCGGAAAGTTTGAGGTTGATTGTATTACCGATTACGACAGCGGTAATGGTGACTTATTTGGTATTGGTTTCAGCACTTTTGGGATGGTGGTGGTGGTGGAGTTCAAAACAAGAACGGATTTCCGCGGAATACACAACTCTAAAAGGGCAAGTAGACGGTAAGCAGCAGGCAGAAGTATTGGCTAAGAGAATGATTGATAGAGTGAAAGTTGTCAATAAATATATGAATAGCCGTAAAGACATATATAGTCAAACAGAGTTTTTAGTTGATCAACCGTTTGAGGTAATCAATTTTGGTTTGGCGAAAGAGGACTATTTTTTTGTGGATATATCGGCAACAGAATCGGCGACAGTAAAAGCGCTTGAAGGGGAATTAAAAAATCGGTATGAAAATGTGACAGTAAAAAGCATGTCATGGAATGTAGGATCAGGTAAATGGGAAACTACTTATTGGTATAAAGGCAATAAAATATGATAGATAAATATCGCTATTGGTTATGGGTGCTTTATCCGGTGGGATTGGTAGTAATGATGTTAATATCAGTAAGAATACTGTTTTCGACCGATACTAATAAATTAGTGGAAGCTAATTTGAAAAGAAAACAGGCAGTGAGTGATGCGATAAAAGTAGCTAATTTAAAAACTAAACTAAGTTATCTGAACGGTATCGATCAGACTCAGTATATTGACGATTTAAAGTTATTATTGACGGCGGTACCGGCATCTAAAAAACCTTGGCTGACATTGGCGGAAATGAATCTGGCGGCTAGCAGATCAGGAATAGCGGTCTCTGATTTTTTTGGATCAATTGGAGAGATTAAAGAAGCATCTCAGGCAGCTGAGGGATTGCCTTTGGAGTTATATATAGAGTCAGAAGTCAGGGTGGATGATTTTTCTGTTTTAAGGACGTTTTTTAAGGAATTATATAAATTAAGACCGTTAGTTAAAGTATTGAGTTTGGAGTGGAAAGATAAAGCGGTAGAAATGCGTATAGATGTAAGTTTTAGCCCATGGCCCAAACTGGTGACTGATGTAGAAGGGATTGTAGCCGAAAATAAAGATGAGCGGGTAAAACTAATGGAGAAAATTAAAGAATTTGAAGATGTAGATCCGTTAGTGGAATATTCGGCGACGGAAAGTGGAAATATGGGAATTGAGGTTAGTCCATTTTAGATCTGATGGTGATGCCGGTGGGAGGTAGACGATGGTTGGCACAATAGGCCTTGAGAAGAGTGCGGATACTGGTAATGACATTGCCTTTGCGGCCAATAACACGACCGGTATCTTCAGGAGAAAGGGAAACAAAAATTAATCCTCCGGAAATCTCGATGGTGAAATCTTCAGGTTTGGATATTAGGGGGGTAATTAGGAATTGGATGAATTTTTCCATACATTTAAGATTTTTTGTAATCCCTCGGTTAATTGAGCGCCTTGTTTTTGCCAGTGGGTAAGCTGCTCTTTGTCGTAAACCAATTCTTTAGACTTGGGGCGGTAAAATCCTATGAAAGCGACTTGAGATCCGTTATTTTTGGATTTGGCTTCGGATACGCCGATACGGTATTGGATACCATGTTTTTTACCGGTAGGGACTAATTTTATCTTCAACATATAGAGGGTATTTTACCATCAAGGAAAGATAATTGCCAAAGAAGCGCGAGCCGCGTCGGTTTCAGCGCGCTGTTTACTGGAACCGGTACCGGTGGCGACGGGTTTGCCATTGATAATTGCCTGGATGGTAAATAATTTGGAGTGGTCAGGTCCGACTGCGGAGATGATGTCGTATACAGGTGTACCCCAACCCTTACTTTGCGTTTTTTCCTGGAGGAGGCTTTTGGGATCTTTTATAAATTCTATAATTTCAGATAGTTCCTGATTAGGAAAAATGTCAGAGAGATAGATTTGGCAAGCGGAAAACCCAGAATCTAAATATAAGGCACCTAAGACGGCTTCGAAAGTATTTGCCAAAAGGCCCGGATTTAGGCGTCCACCGGAATCTTCTTCACCCTGGCTCATTTTGATTTGGGAATCCAGGCCTAATATTTTGGCTTTTTGGGCCAGAGAATAAGTACAGACCACATGACTTCTACGACCGGTTAATTCACCTTCGGGTAATTGAGGGAATAAATTGTAGAGACGATCGGAGATAACGGCGGAAAGAATGCTGTCACCGAGAAATTCCAATCGTTCATTGGAGGGTACTTCAGGATGATCGTGACAATAGGAGCGGTGAATAAAAGCGGATTCGAGATTTTTGGTGATTTTAAAGTAGTTAGGCAAAGGTTTCATCGTCGGAATTTAGGGCCGAATAAAGGTCGTCCAGGGTTTTTATTAAGAAAATTTTATCTTCGGGTATGGAGACAGATAAAGCCTCCTGCAACCTTTGGAGAAAATCATTAAGTTGATCCTGAGTTAGACCTAAATCCTCTGCAAAATCAAAATCCGGATCCAATAATTTAGGCTCCAATTTGAATTCATTGAGAATAAAGGCGTTGATAGCTTGGTTAAGTTGGGGATTCATATTTTTGAATATATTTGCCTAAGGCTCCATTGATAAAACTGCTGCTACTTTGACTTCCGAATTCTTTAGCTAGTTCAATAGCTTCATCTATAATAACTTTATAAGGTGCCCCTTTGTCAATCATCAATTCATAAAGAGCTAATCTGAGAATGGCTAAATCAGCAGGATTAAGATTGTCCAATGGCCATTCCGGGGCGATTTCGATGATGACGGGGTCAATTTTGGACAAATGATCTAAAATTTGCTGGATGACCGGATCAGGCTGTTTTTGATAAGTAAAAGAAAACAAATGCTGTACTAATTTAGTACGATGCCGATGTCTGGGATCAGAAGCGGTCTTCATAACCTTCTGATTATAATCGTCACGAGTAAATATGCAAACAGGGGTGACTAAGAACTTATTAGGAGATTTTGGCGCCTTTGTAAAAGCGGCAGTAGGGACAGGCGCGATGTTTAAGAATAGGTTTGTGGCAATTAGAACATTCGGTAAGATCAACGAGAACCATTTTTTGGGTGGCACGAAGTCGACCTTGTCTTAGGCCACTGCGGCGTTTTTTAGGAAGAGGTGTCATATCCGGGTATTTTAAGCTGTTCGACCAGCTTTTTCAATAAAGGATATTCAGGAAGGTCGGGAAGAAGAGTTTCGGCAATAGATTTGGCTTTTATTATCAATTCCGGTTTGGTAAAGGAAGCAATTTTGAAGGGGATGAAGCCATGTTGCAATGTTCCGTAAATTTGACCGGGGCCACGCATTTTAAGATCTGCTTCGGCAAGTTCTAATCCTGAGTAGGTGGTAGTAAGTATTTGCAGACGGGAGGTGTCTTTAGAGGAAAAAAGCAGACAATAGGCTTCCTTCTCTCCCCTACCCACACGACCACGCAGCTGATGCAACTGAGCCAGACCAAATCTATCCGCGTCTTCAACTAAAATAATATTGGCATTAGGGACATCGATACCAACTTCGACTACCGGCGTGCAGACTAATAGATCCAACCTTTTGCTTTTAAAGTCGGCCATAACGGTGTTTTTTTCGGCGGATTTGAGTCGGCCGTGTAAAAGGCCAAGTTTTAAATGGGTGAATATTTTTGTAAGTCGGGCAAATTCACTAGTGGCTGATTTAACCGAGGCTGCGGATTCGGTGGGGTCGATAAAGGGGCAGACTATGAAAGCCTGGATACCGGTATTTTTGATTTGATCGGTGATCCAGATATAGGATTTGTCACGTTTTTTTTCAGGTACCAGCCAAGTTTTGACACGATCATTTTGATTTTCCCGTTTATATAAAACGGATAAATCCAGATCGCCATAAAGGGTGAGAGCAATACTTCGAGGAATAGGTGTGGCGGTCATGGTAAGAATATGCGGGGACTCCCCTATTTGGGCGGCTTGATTTCTTTGAAGGACACCGAACTTATGTTGTTCGTCAATAACGATTAGACCAACTTGGGTAAAAATATTAGTTTTTGACAAAATTGAATGAGTTCCGACGATAATCGGGAGGTTTGAAGATTGAAGTTTGGAGTTTGAGGTAAGAAGACCGACTTCAATATTGAAGGGAGTAAAGAATTGGGTTAATGTTTGGTGATGCTGGGTAGCAAGGATTTGGGTGGGAGCCAAAAATAGAGTTCGGTAGCCGTTAAGATGAGCGATAAAGGCTGATATGGCGGCGACGATAGTTTTTCCGGAACCAACATCACCTTCTAAAAGCCGATTCATTGGGATATTTCTAGTGAGATCAAATAATATTTCCTGTAAGGACTGGTTTTGGGAAGGAGTTAAAGTGAAAGATAAAGATTTGATAAAGGCGGTTAATTTTTTTTGATCGATACTCATCTTGGGGGCGGTGGCTTTTTTTAAACGCTCTTTTTTTTGGATTAATCCACCCAAGATATGAATAACCAGCTCGTCAATTTCCAAACGGTTTTTATATTGAGGTAAACCTGTTAATGACTTGGGGTAATGGATTTGCGAAATAGATTCTTGCCAAGAAGGATATTCCGGCGGTAAGGGTATGGGATTTGTGGGTAAAATTGCTGAAAGCAGTTGCCTGGATTTGTTTCTGAGCCACTTGGAGGTGAGTCCGGCAGTTTCGGGATAAACAGGAATAAAACCCAAATTATGAATAGGATTTTCGGGAGTAACCAGTTCGACATCCGGACTGATAAGAGTGATTTTTTTGCCGAATAGAAAGTCGACTTTACCAAAGAGATATACTTCGCAAGGATTACGGTGATTTCTGGCCAGATAAATTTGATTAAACCAAATAACCGATATTGATCCGGAAGAATCTGTGAATGTAGCTACCTGAATAAACCTGCCGGTCTTGGTGAACTGGTTTTTAATTGAACTTAGGGTTCCTTTGAGACAAACTTCCTCTCCAGCCTGGCAATGGGAAGCAAAGCTGAGTCGGGTGCGATCTTGATAGCGAACAGGGATATGAGTGAGTAAATCATAAGGAGTAAAAATGCTTAATTTGGCTAATTTTAGAGCAGTTTTTTCCCCTACACCCGGAAAATTTGTAATCGGTGAAAGCAGATCCATAGTATACCTACGGTTAAAGGTAGGCCAAGTACGGAAGAATGGTACTGGCAACTAAGGCAATGGTGCTAATAATCACAATCACCGACCAGATTTGTTTCTTCTTTCTGTTTAGAGTCATATATATTTGGTATTATATCCTAGTGAACAAGAAGCTGTATATACTAGCGGCAGGATTTTTGGGAGTAATTATTGTTGGTTTACTGACAGTGATTGGAATATTTATATATGTAGCCAAGGATTTACCCAACCCAAATAAATTGGTAAGGCAAGAGGGGTTTTCGACTAAAATTTATGATCGCAAGGGGAAACTTTTGTATGATGTCTATGAAAATCAACGGCGGGTGCCGGTAACGATTGGGCAAATACCCCTAGCTCTAAGGCAGGCAACAATTGCCATTGAAGATAAAAATTTTTATCAGCATCAAGGATTTGATTTCCTGGGTTGGATGCGGGCGATGTTTAGGATTGTGTGGTATCGAAAAATTCAAGGAGGGTCAACAATAACCCAACAGTTGGTAAAAACCGTACTTTTGGATTCAAGCCAAACAATCACCAGAAAGGTTAAAGAATTTATATTGACCTTGCAGGTAGAAAGTAAATTCAGCAAGGATGAAATTTTACAAATGTATTTGAATGAAGTGCCCTACGGTGGAATGGCTTATGGGGTGGAGGCCGCTTCGGAAATGTATTTTAATAAGTCGGTATCACAGTTAAATTTGGCGGAATCGGTAATATTGGCCGGACTACCTCAATCTCCGTCTAATTATTCTCCATTTAGAGGGACAGCATATTTAGGACGAGCAAAAGAGGTAGCCAGAAGAATGAGAGAGGAAGGATTTATTAATACGGATGAGGAAAAGAAATTATTGGCGGATCTACCGTCTGTCGCCATAGCATCGCAATCCGGATATTTAAAGGCGGCTCATTTTGTCTTTTATGTCAAAGAACTTTTGATAGAAAAATATGGCGAGAGACTGGTGGAACAGGGGGGGTTGCGGGTAGATACTACTTTGGATTTGGATCTTCAGGAAGAAGCGCAAAAAATTGTGGCCGAAGAAATTGGTAAAGTAAAATACTTAAATATCAATAATGGGGCGGCAATTGTAATTAACCCCAAAAACGGCGAAATATTGGCTATGGTGGGAAGCCGGGACTGGTTTGATCCTCTATACGACGGAAAATTTAATGTGGTTACAGCCAGCAGGCAACCAGGATCGGCGATTAAGCCGGTGACTTATTTGACGGGATTACGAAATGGCTATACAGCAGCTTATATGCTAATGGATACCAAGACTAGTTTTCCCGGAGGCGATAAGCCGGAGTATACACCGGAGAATTATGACGGTAAATTCCGTGGACCTGTGACAGTGCGTGATGCTTTGGGAAATTCACTGAATATTCCGGCGGTGAAAATGTTGTCATTGGTCGGAATTAAGAACATGTTGAAAATGGGCTATGACATGGGATTAACTACTTTGGAACCGACAGATAAATTATTGGCACGGGTAGGGCTTTCAGTTACTCTTGGAGGGGGAGAAGTAAAATTAATTGATCTGGCTTCGGCATATAGTGCTTTTGCCAATGGAGGAAATAAAGTTCTACCGCAGGCGATTTTGAAAGTGACAGATAAGGATGGAAAGATACTGGAAATCAGAGATCAGAAAACGGAAATTAAAAACCCGGTAATTACCCCTGAGGAAGCATATATTATTTCTTCGATTTTGTCAGATCAGTCGGCTCGAAGTATTACCTTCGGTACCAGAAGTCTGATCAATATCACCAATCGAACGGTGGCGGTCAAAACCGGGACGACTAATGATAAAAGAGACAATTGGACCATTGGTTGGACGCCGCAAATAATGACCGGAGTGTGGGTGGGGAATAATGATAATTCATCGATGAAACAGGTGGCTTCAGGAATTACCGGGGCTTCACCAATTTGGAATAAAATTATTACCCGGGCACTTAAGGGACTACCTCGAGAGGAGTTTGCAACAGCATCAGGAATGGTGCTGTTGGATGTGGATCGTTTTTCCGGGTATCCGGCACATGACGGGTTTGAATCCCGGAAAGAGTATTTTATTGCCGGGACGGAACCGATCGGGATTGATCCATATCATCGAATGGTGAAATTGTGTAAGGGTGAAGAAAAGTTGGCAACACCCGCAGATATTGGGGCGAAGAACTATATTGAAAAAGAATATTGGTATTTTAAAGAGGAAGATCCGTTCCAGAATACTTGGAAACCCCCGACTAATAAGTGGCAGGAAGGAATACTTAACTGGCTGGCGACTCAAGCCGATCCCAAATATCATCCTCCGACTGAACCTTGCGGAAACACTAATCCAGTGTGGATAACAATTTTTGAGCCTCAGGAAAAAACCAGAATTAATACAAATGATATTAAAGTACGGGTGAATATTGATACAGTTAATAATCCGGTAAAAATGGAAGTTTATTTGGACGGTTCGCTTTTATATACGATAAATAATGCTCCATGGGAGATAACCATCCCAAATGTCAGTAACGGCAAACATCATATTGAAGTGAAAGCTTGGGACGATAAAGGTTTTGGCGGGAGCCGAAATTCGGATTTTGCCGTGAATGAGGACTATTGACCTTCTTGATAGAATGAATTAGTGGAAACCAGTAGAGTTAAGGTGTCTTTTGAGCGGTCATTATTTGAAAGAATTTGCTCTCAAGTTTATAATGGAAAAGTTCCGGAAAAGGATAAGAGAATTATTCTATATTGGTTGTCAGCCAGAAAAAGTTTCATAATTAACGCGAAGGAAAGTTCGTTTAAAGTTAGAAAAAACAATATCAGTAAATGGTTGGATGAAAATCCCGAAAATGGTATGTTGGAAACTGCAGTCAGAATGATAACTAATGAAATGGGAAAGAAAATTCAATGAAAGTTTTCAATCCTGGTCCTAATTGAGGCAATATCTTCTTTGGTAAGTTGTTTATCGCTACTTAGAAACGTAAGTCTGATTGTAAGTTTGGAATTGAATTTATCGGTTAACTCAATAGTGCTGATTAATGGAGAGAAGGATTTGATTTTTTCCTCTAAATCAGCGTAATTAGTAGATAGAGTGATATTGAAGTCTTCGATAAGAGGCATAAATTTGGAAATGGGGGTGTATGTTTTGACTGTTTTGGCATGGGTAATCAATTGGTTAACTGAAATTTCCCAAATAAAACTTTGTTCAATAAACTTTATTCCGGGTATCAAGTTTTGGATTCGTAGATCAGATAAAAAGGTTTCCAGATGTCCTTTGAATTTATAATAATCGGAAGAATTTGAAGAAACGATAAGGCGTGATTCTTCAATGGGTAAACCGTGTTTTTGGGGAAGATAGACGTCAGCTATTTCAAAAAAGCTAAGCTGTTTATCCTTACCAATATTTTCGGAAATTAATTTGAGGTGTGAGGGAGTAAGACCGGTACGTAACTGAGTCCATTCGGATGATAAAGGATTACTAATTTTTAATCCATCCGGACTGTCATTGACCATTGAATAAGTATAAGATTCGGTAAAACCTAAATATTTTAATGAGGTTTTGATTTTTTCTTCCCATGAAAATGTTTGGTCGTGGGGTTTATCCGGTAAGGATCCGGTTATAAGAACAGAAGGAATGTTGTGATAGCCGTAGACACGGGCGACTTCTTCAATTAAATCTTCGGGAATTCGGATATCATGAGCGCGGTAAGATGGTGGGGTAACAGTAAGGACACTTTTAGTAATTTTAACCTGAAAATTTAAACTTTTCAGAATATTAATTATTTTGACCGGATCTAAATTAACACCGATAAAATCATTAAATTTTGCGATGTTTATGGTGATAGGATTTATTTCGGGTTTATGAGGATAGATGTCCAGAAGAGGGCTAATTTTGGATTGGGGAAGAATGTCTTTGAGTATTTTTGCCATGCGAAAAATAGCAGTTAGACCTAATTCCGGGTCAACATTTTTTTCCAGTAAAGCGGCGGCTTGAGTACGAATGGAGTGAGACATGGAGGCAAAACGCACTTTGGGACTTTCTACACTATCGACAAAAAACAAAGCACTAATGGTCTGAGGAATCACAACAGAATTGGCTGTTCCCATAATTGAGGGCAGATCGATAATTTTGCCGTGATCATCATCAATGACTACCTCTCCACCTTTTAGAACGTAAGTTTTGTCATCCAGAGTCATAATTTTCTCATTTTTGACGGCTTCCCGAATAATCATTTTCCCCGTAGAAATACGATCAAAATCAAAGACATGGGTGGGATGACCTACTTCCCACATCACATAATTAGTAATATCGACGAGATTATTGATTGGGCGGATACCGACGGATTCAAGGCGGTCAAAAAGCCATTTGGGAGAAGGTTCGATATTAATATTATTAATTTTCAGGGCCAAAATTCTTTTACATAATTTGGGATCATTTTTAATTGTTAAGCCAGAAATGGCACCGGTGGTTAGTTTGGTAGTAATAAGAGGTTTGAGAGAGGCCTGGAAGCCAAATTGAGGCAAGATGGCGACCGCTTCACGGGCAATACCATACACACTCATGCAGTCGACTCTATTAGTCGTGACTTCTATATCGTAGATAAAATCACCGTCTTTTTTATGCAGGCGTTCGACAGATGGGCCACAAAGAGACAAACAACGCTGGATGTCTTTGGGAGTGGCGTTAGTCTCCAAATATTCTCTGAGCCATGAATCGGGTATGAGGATGTTCATATTAAAATTGATTTAGAAATCTAACGTCGTTTTGGTAAAGTAAACGAATATCGTCGATTTTAGTGCCTTCTTTCATCATGTAAGTTCTCTCTACTCCCCAACCGAAGGCAAAGCCGGAATAGACTTCGGGATCAATTTGGCCGGCTCTTAAAACATTGGGATGCACCATACCCGCTCCACCTAATTCTAACCAGCCCTCTTTACATAATCTGCATCCCCTACCCTGACAAATGTCACAGGAAATATCGACTTCGAATGACGGTTCAGTGAACTGAAAATGATATGGACGCAGGCGGGAATTGCGGGATGGGCCAAAAAAGTTTTTGACAAAATAATCAGTGGTGCCTTTAAGATTGGCGACCGAAATACCTTTATCAATAACCAAGCCTTCAAACTGGTGAAACATGGGGGTGTGGGAGACGTCGACTTGTCGGCGATAACACTTGGCAATATTAATCATTCTGATGGGTGGTACTTTGACTCTTTCCATTTCCCTGACTTGACCATTACTGGTATGGGGAGTTAATAACATGCGTCCTAAATGATTATCCGGTTTGGTATCGATAAAAAAAGTTTCCCAATCGTCCCTGGCCGGGTGATTGTCGGGAAAATTGAGAGCGCCAAAAGCGTACCAATCCCAATCAACTTGGGGATAACGCACGCGGACGAAACCGATTTTTTCAAAGACCTCGGAAATTTCAGCAATAGCGTAAGTGACAGGATGGAGATGACCGATTTGGGGTTTGATGCCGGGGAGAGTCATATCAAAAGTGTCATTCGTGGTCACACTATGGTCATTCAGTTGCGAAGTGATGGCGTTGGAGATGGTGTTTTTTACTTCATTGAAGAGTTGGCCAATTTCAGATTTTTCAGCGGCGCTTAAATTTTTGAAATCTTTACTGAATTCGTTAAGTTTGCCGTTTTTACCTAAAAACTGGATCTTTAGGGATTCTAATTCTTCCGGTGAGGAAGTATTGGTAATTAAAGCCAAAGCCTCGTTTTTGAGATTATTTAACCTCTGTTTCATTAAGTAATTATAGCTTACTTAGCGGATGAATTTTTCCATAAGTATTGCATCGTAGAACTCTTCCTGATACATGATTTCCATTTTATAAGTACCACAGCGAACAAAGCCGGTTTTTTCATAAAGGTGAATGGCTCCGAGCTGAGCTGAGCTTACTTCCAGTTTAAGTTTGATAACTTGGGGATGAAGTTTTTTGATATCTTCGATAACAGTATTTAAAAGCAAGGTACCTAACCCCTGTTTTCGATAATCGGGGTGGATATAAATATAATAAATGCTGGCAACGTGACTGTTTTTACTATTGTGATTGATATCGTATCCCGCCATACCCATGGCTTGATTGCCTTCAAACATGAATAAAATCTTGTTGTGTTCGTAATTGAATTGGGATTTCCAGGCTTCATCCGTTACTTTGAGTTTTTCTTCATGGATACCTATAAAAGCCTGAGGATCATTTTTGAGGGCGGAAAGTCGAAGATGTTTGTAGATGAACCAATGGTCGGGATCAAGTTTACGGATATCAAATTGAACACCCATAACCCAATTATGGCACAAAATATTATTTTAGACCGGAGGATTTGACAACTTTTCTAAATAGATCAGTATCATTGGTAGCCAGTTCAGCGAGGATTTTGCGATCGAGACCGATTTTGGATTTATTTAAGGCTGAAATAAAACGCGAGTACTTGAAATCCATGTTTTCTAAAGCGGCTTTAATACGAACAATCCAAGTGCGACGAAGATCGCGCTTTTTGAGGCGACGGCCGGCAAAAGCGTATTGACCAGCGTGCAAAACAGCTTCTTTGGCAAGTTTGTAACGTGTTGCATGCGAACGTTTGTAGCCTTTGGATAGAGCCAGGGTTTTGTTGTGACGTTGCCGTCTGGGTGATTTTACTCGCATAGATTTATGCTATGGCTAACAGCCTTTTTGCAGTGCGCTTGATTCTACCAGATACGGATTTCATCTGCTTATAACGACGGATGGCTTTTTTGGATTTGTGGCTACGTAAATGGCGGCCGAAAGAAACTCGACGCATAAGTTTTCCGGTACCGGTAACTTTGAGCCGTTTGGCGGCTGATTTATTAGTTTTTTGTTTCATGTTTTTTGATTTTCTTAATAGGAGTAAGGGTTGATTGATAAAGTTTCCCTAACCAACGGGCGACCTGATCAACACTTGCTGATTCACTGAGAGCTGCATAAACCCGAGTCATCATTTGATCGCCAAATTCTTTGTGGGTCAGCTGACGGCCGACAAATTTGACGGTGATTTTGACTTTGTGACCATCTTCCAAAAATTCTTTGGCTCGATCAATTCGGGTTTGAAAGTCGTTTTGGGCCATAAACGGCGTTAAACGAACTTCTTTGAGATCGACTTTTTTGGCCGAAGCTTTGGCTTCCTTTTCCTTTTTGGCCAACTGATAGAGAAATTTTTTATAATCAATAAGTTTGACTACCGGCGGCTTTGCCAAGGGCGCAATTTCGACTAAATCGAGATGGTCAATTTGTGCTTGGGAAAGTGCTTCAGAAAGAGGTATAACCCCGATCTGGGTACCATCTTCACGCAACAAACGAATCTCTGAAGCAGAAATTTGACGATTGATGCGAAAAGATAAATTACTCACGAGATGGAGAGATTATATCAGGTATTGACCTTATCGGCAATTTCTTTGGCAATATTTTCAATAAAAGTTTCGATGGAGAAAGGGCCGAACATTTTGCCGCTTCTGGCGCGTTCGGTGACAGTATGGGAATCAACTTCTTTATCCCCGATTATCAGCATGTAGGAGATTTTTTCGAGTTGGGCGTCACGGATTTTGGCCTGCAGGCTTTCACTTCTATCATCTAAATTTACCCTAATATTGGCATTTTTGAGTTGTTGATATAATTTTTGTGCGTATTCCAGATGCCGGTCGGCAATAGGTAAAACTTTGACCTGAACAGGTGATAACCAAGTGGGAAAGGCACCCCCGTAATGTTCAAGTAATATCATTAGGAAACGTTCCGGAGAGCCAATGATGGCACGGTGAATCATTACCGGTGTTTGTTTTTGACCAGTATTATCAATATAAGTTAAGCCGAATCTTTCTGGTTGGACATAATCAATCTGAACAGTGGATAACTGCCATTCCCTACCCAGAGCGTCAGTGGCCATGAGATCCATTTTGGGAGCATAAAAAGCGGCTTCACCGGGAGCGTCATAATATTCAATATGATTTCTCTCCATAATTTTCACCGCCCATTTTTCGACTTTGTCCCATATTTCCGGATGTCCCAGATACTTTTCCGGATGTTTAGGATCTTTAGTAGATAGTCGATAGCGATATTTAAATCCGAAGGTGGACATAACTTTTTTGATCATTTCCAAAGCCAGATCTATTTCAAAATCAACCTGATCTTCGCGACAAAATATATGACAGTCATCCTGGGAGAAGGAGCGAACTCGAGCTAAGCCGGAAAGTTCTCCCGGTTTTTCGTCACGATAAAGCATGGCAAAATCGGTCAATCTGATAGGTAAATCACGATAACTGCGGGCTCTACTGGCATATATTTGGGTATGTTGGGGGCAATTCATGGGTTTTAAGAAAAATTCTTCGTCAGAATAGTGAGAGTGGACAGTAAACATATCATCCTTATATTTGTCGTAATGACCTGAGGTTTTAAAAAGATCAGCTTTAGCTACTTGGGGAGTCCAGACTTGGGTGTAGTCTTGGGCGGATTGTAAATCTTCAATGTATTGAGTTATCAGTCGGCGAAGCAGAGCACCTTTGGGGGTATAAAGCGGGAAACCACTACCAACCAGGTCGGAAAAGGTAAAGAGATCTAATTCTTTGCCGAGCTTGCGATGATCTCTTTTTTTGGCCTCTTCAAGCATGTTGAGATAATCGTCTAATTCTTTTTGGGTAGGCCAACAAGTGCCATAAATGCGAGTGAGCATTTTGTTTTTTTCACTTCCCCGCCAATAAGCACCGGCGATGTGGGTGAGTTTGAAATACCGGAGCTGTTGATCCGGGTGATCACAATGGCCTCCACGGCAGAGATCTTCATAGTTTCCGGATTTATAGAAAGTAAGGGTTTGATTCTGAGAAGAAAACTCATCGATAAGTTCAATTTTGTATGAATTTCCATGATATTCTTTTTTAGCTTCGTCTGCGGTGATTTCCCTTTTGGAGAATCCTTTCCAAGTTTTGGCAATACGGTGCATTTCCGATTCGATTTTGGGCAGATCATCGTGGGAAATTTTTAGATCATCAAAATCATAATAAAAACCATTTTCAATTGAGGGGCCAATAGTGCGTAGGGCATTGGGAAATAATTCCATTACAGCGGCGGCTAATAAATGGGCGCAGGAGTGGCGTAAATTTTCTAATTCTTGCGTATTCATATTTATCTACGATGAAAATTAAAACGCCGCCTTTCATCAGTCCCGGGGTTCCAACTGACTACTATGGTGGCTTAATTACGATTTTTGGTTAACGCAGTTTGGTGAAGACTGCAACCAAAGAGATAGATTTAATTATCTGTTAGTTTTCTGATGAAGTCAATGTCTTTTTTTCGGGGTCCCTGATGATTCTCGCCGGGAACCTCCAAAATTAAAGGGATTTCCTTGAGTTTAGGATCGGCAAGAAATTCCTTAAGATCTTCAATAGCAATTTTACCTTCTCCCCAGTTAGCATGGCGATCGACTTTGGAATCAAAATCGGTCATCGAATCATTGAGATGGACTGCACAGAGGTGATTAATCAGGCCATAATTTGCCGCTTCGAGCAAGACTTTTTTTATGGGGTAACCGGAAGCAAAAGCATGCTGGGTATCCAGACAAAAACCGATTTTTGACCTATCCCCTATGCGCATAAAGATTTGAGAGATTTCTTTAAAAGTTGCACCGATAGCTCCACCTTGGCCGGCGGCGTTTTCGACGATTAAACGGGTATTTTTGGGAGAACTATCCAATACAAAATTAATAGCAGCAACGATTTGGTTTAGAGTTTCAGAAAGTCCTAAACCTTTATGGCTGCCGATGTGAAAAATGGTTCCGACTGCTCCGATGTCAGCGGCAAGCTGCTGATAAAAAATTAAGGAGTTAATGCTGGCCTGAACATATGATTTTTTTTCAGAAGCCAAATTGACCAAATAGACCCCATGGAAAAAATGTGAACCGATGTTTAGCTCTTTTTTCCTGGCTAAATATTTTTTGATTTGAGAGGCGGAAAAAGTAGAGGTTTTTAACGATCGGGGTGAGGAAGCAAAAGTCATCAGGCAATTTCCACCCAAATTTTTAATTCGATCAAGACTTTTATCCAAGCCGCCGGCGATAGAAACGTGCGCCCCTATTTTCATATTGGTTCCAATAATAGCACATATTATAAATTTGATCGTGATAAAATTGGAGTTAGAAATTTTGGACTCGTAGCTCAGTTGGCTAGAGCGCAGCATTGACATTGCTGAGGTCACAGGTTCGAGCCCTGTCGGGTCCACAAATTCACATTATCGTAGGCTTGTGTTTAACCGGTAGATGTGACGGTGTAGCGTTCCCCGGAGAGCAGATAGGATGTACCGGATTTTTTAACTTGACTCCAGAAGTAATTTTGTTTGCCGGCTCTTTGGTTGTGGGCAGCGAGCCAATTTTTAGAACTTTCAGCTTTTTGGCGCAAGGAAATAATCACCGTGCGCAGATGCATAAAGAAATTGCGCTGATAGACGCCGGGGTTGACGGATGTTTGCATGGTAGCGATTTCCAATTCTTGAGCAAAACCAGACATGCTTTTGGCCATACTTTTGATTTCTTGCTGAATGGATTGGATTTGCTGACGAACGGAAACTTGCTCTTTTTGCATGTGCATCTCACCCTCCCGGCGCATAGAAGCCAATTGAGCCTCGAAGGTTTTACTGGCCTCGTTAAACCCTTCATTTTTAGCTTGTTTGAGCTCTCTCATTTCCAGAGGTTGATTGGGTTTTAAATCTCCGCCTTTAATATCAAAACCGAAATTTTCCGCGATGTCGGTTGTAAAAACTTGTTTGATTTGGGATTTGGCTTCAGATACGGTAGATTTGCCCAAATCTCTGAAGGCTTCCAAAAAATTATCGAAATTATAGATTTGCGGTGTAGGTTTTCCGTGTGGCTGATTTGACATCATATTATGATACTATAGGGCTTTTAGAAAGTCAAGGACTTGAGTACGGTCGGAGAGTTTTTGGACTTTGCCTATTTCCTGGAGAATAAACTCCATGGTCAAATCAGCCGTAGATTCAGCCGTCATCGTAGTCTTGAGGTTGTCAGGAGTGGTTTTTTTGGCTGATAGATAGGCATCGGTAGTCATACCCAACTTGGTGAGATTGTCGGTGAGGTTGGCTAGACGATGATTGACCTCTTCTTCAATGAGAAGAGGGGGTAATTCTACTTTAGAGGTGTCAGAGATGACCTTAAGGACTGCGGGAAGACGATCCTCCGGCTTGTCGGTTTTGACAGCTTTCACTTTGGTTTGGTAGTCGGTTAAAGTAACGACCGGAGCTTCACAAGTAATAGCTTCAAACTGCCAATCCTGTCCCTGTTCGCCTTTAATAACTTTGATTTTGGGATAAAGGATAGGTTTGAGATTAGCCTTTTTGACTTCTTCAGAATAAACTGCGGGCAAAAGGGCTTCGATACAGCGGGAATATAATTGATTTTTATCGAGCTTGGGTTCAACCAGATCCCGGGGAGCTTTGCCTTTTCTAAAACCCGGAAGCTCGGCAGATTCTACGGCGTGGATTACCTGGTGTTCATATTCTTTCTGAATATCAGACCAAGTAAGAGTAAGGATTAGTGTAATGTTCATGATGTATTTTACTTGGTAAGCACATCAGATGATAGGATCTTGTCTCCGATAATCAGTCGCTTGACAACATCCATTCCGGAAACTACTTTGCCAAAATAGGTATATTCATTGTCTAAGAAAGGTGAGTCGGTTTTAACAATAAAAAATTGATAGTTATTAGAGAAATTTTTGGGAGTAGTTTTACGGGCGACACCTATACTTCCAACTGTAAAAGATTCAGCAGAGGTTTCGGTAGGCAGAGACAATTCACCGCCGGTACCATCTCCTTTGGGATCACAACCCTGAACTACCCAATCTTCGACACGATGAAAGGTAAGATTGTTGCATTTGCCTTGGGCGAAAAGACCCAAGAAGTGGGCGACGGTATTGGGAGCAAGATCGGGACGAAGCTCGAAGACAAAATCACCCTTGCTTGTGGAAATTTGGACTTGGGGACGACCGGAGATAGGTTCATTAAGCAGTTCTTCCGGCAGATTGAAATCTTTGGAAGAGATGAATTGGCTGAGACCAAGAATATTTTTGCTTTGGAGTTTGGCGAATAGAAAAACAACGAGAACGATCGCTATGATCAACCAGTATTTGCGTTTCATACTAGGCGGATAATACTACAGGTGTATTGATTTAGGCAATAGGCACTGGAATATTGGAAGAAGCAGTGATTTTAATTTCTACATTTGGGGTTAATACTTTTGTGCAGTTTGGACAGATTTGTCGGGGGGGAAATATTTTGGTTTCACAGTGAGGACAAATTTCACCAATCAGTCTGTAGCGTTGTTCTTTTAATCGCCAGTGACGAGCAATCTCCATAAATCATTAGACGCAATTTGCCGTAAATACCCATGAAGTATAATTATTTATTGCCCTTGTGGTGAAATTGGTATACACGCATGCTTTAGGAGCATGTCCCAGTGATGGGGTAGAGGTTCGAGTCCTCTCAAGGGCACTGTGGCTCGTCCCTACGGGACGCGCTTTGCGAGCAACTCCCTCTCGCCGCACCCGGAGAACAAAAAAGCCCCGGCTCCTGCCCGATGCCGAGGCTTTAAAATTTCACAGTAAGACTTTTGGGTCAAACCACGAAACCTAGATGCATTGTACTATGGGTTCGATAAGTTGTCAACATTCGGCTTTGTTATGCTTTTTTTGCGAGGACTAAAATACTGGGACCGAAAAAGACAGGGGCTAATAGACGCTGACTAATAGTTTCTAAAAACAATAATATAATTTGGGGAATAAGTTTTTTTAAAATTGGGGAACGAAAGTTGGAAACAGAAAGAGTATTTTCGATAATAAATCCCGATTGATCGAGCAATTTTAGGATTGTCCGGGGATGATGATTGACAAAAGCTATTGTTTGTTTATGGATGTTGGTAAGACTTCTTTTTTCGATAGGAATTTGAGGAATGTCGGAAAATAAATGATAGAGTTGAGTTTTGAAATTGGCGGAATTGGCAAATTCCAATAACAAGTGACCCCGGGGCTTGAGGACACGATTAATCTCTTTGAAAGTAGGGGCAAGTTGGGTAAGGTGATGGGAAACCCGAATCATGGAGACAAGATCGAAAGTTTCGGGTTTTATAGGCAAGTGATGTGAAAAACCATGGATAACATGCAACTTTTGATCGTGGATGTAGGTTTTCTTGGCGATTTGACGGAGTTTGGCCGATGGTTCAATTAAATATACTTCTTGGGAAAAAGGTGAGAGGGTAGGAAAATGGCGACCGAATCCCCCACCCACATCGGCGATTTTCTTAAAATATTTTCCCGATAGCAAATAATTGATAGCGAGAACTTCGCTTTGATGTTCATAATCCCGGTTTTTCCAATAAGCTTGGTAATTGTAATGGGGGTCATCGTAATGATGCATAGGTTTACTCCAATTCGCTTAGAAACTGGTTAACGCCTTTGGCCCAGGGGCCGCCTTTTTCTAATGATGGAGGTGTGTATTTAGCCATGATTTGTTCCGGAGTGGTTAAACCCTGGTCAATATATTTGGTTTTGAGAGTATTGGCAACGATTTCCAATCCTTGTGAATAATTATCAAACCGGGTGATTTTGTCCCCATAAATACCAAAACCCCAGCAGTTATACGAGTTATCCGGGATGACTTTGCAGAGATTTGATTCTTGGCGGGCGATGGCTACCAGAAGACGGTAATCAAGTTTGTATTTGTCGGAAATTTCAACTATTTGAGCGGCGTATGGTTCCAGGGGTGAACGGTGGAGATAGAGATAATCACGAATAATAATGGGGCGGGCATCACCCGATTTAACCAAGTAACTCAGCGAATATGGGATATCAGAGACGGTTAGTTCGTCTTGGGCGGAAAGAATAGCTTGTTTGGGAGAGTGAATGGTTAGAGAATTTTTAAGGAGAATGGCTGAGGCCAGTAGAACGAGGGGCAGACTAAGAATCAGAAAGAGGGATTTCATCCCGGATATTATAACTTATTATAGCGTGGGGAGATCGAATTTGATCAGATCGATACCCAGGAAGCTACTTAGGAAATTGAGGATGGCGTAAAGAGAAAGAAGAACAACTAAACCAATAAGGGCATTAGTAATGCGGTTTTTGGCTTTTTGAAGACTGTCTTTATTACCCCCGGAAGTAATCCACTGGTAGCCGCCAAAAAGAAACATAAATACAAAAGTAATGCAACCGATAACCAGAGCAAAGTTAATCAGGGTACTTAATATTTTGGATATGGCTGACGCTGGATCAATAAGCGGGGTGCCGATATTTTCTGAAATAGCATTGTTGCGAATACCGGTGGGCTGAGGTTGCATGGAGCGGGTAAGGGGAATCGGACCCCTATATTCAGTTTGGAAAACTGATGCTCTACCATTGAGCTATACCCGCAAATTTTTAAATTTGCGGGTATTAGGGCGAAGCCCGCTTAACCGCAAATATTCATGATTAGAATATATAGATTTTAGCAAATTTTGGTCGGGGTGAAGAGAATTGAACTCTTTACTTCTCGGTCCCAAACCGAGCGTTCTACCGGTGAACTACACCCCGTTTATGTAGATTTTACCTTTTATGGTCGGATTTAGGAAGAAACCAATAATCAAACATTTATGATAGTGAACAGCAGAAGATTTAGCCCAAAGAAACTACTCAATAGAAGCATTAAAGCGTATATTCCAAAAACAATCAGAAAGCCAATAAGAGCTCCGGAAATGGCTTTTTGAGCCCGCTGAGATCCCTGTTTATCGCTACTTCCACCGGATAATATATATTGGAATCCACCGACTAAAAGTAAGAGAAAGAAAATCAGGCCAGCTACAATCAGAATCAAATTTATTCCGGCTCCGATAAGACGAGTTGCGTTCCAAGAGGAAACGCCGGTAAACTGACTAATTCCGGGTAAAGTCAGATTTACCGTATTACTCATGCTTATATATTAGCACCATTCTGGTGCCGAGGGCGGGACTCGAACCCGCACGACCTTAGGGGTCGAGGGCTCTTAAGGCCCTTGCGTCTACCATTTCGCCACCTCGGCCAGTTAGAACACTGGTATATAGACAATTATAACTCACAAATTTTATACTTCACCTGGTTGCTTTAGACTAAAGCTTTAAACCTAAGTTCTAACTGGCCGAGGCTAATTTTGATTTAAATATCTTTTGAGTCTGTTTTTTAAAAACTTTTTTCCTGGTCCACTTTTTAAATATTTTTCTCTTTTTAAAGCATCGAATTGGTTTTTACAAGCTTCGTAATAAATTAATTCTACTGGTAATTTATTTTTTGTAGAAAAAACTTTTCCACAATTATGGTGGTTTAGTCTTTCCTTCAAATCATTAGAATAACCAACATATAGATTAGTATTTTTACATTGTAAAACGTACGTGAAAAACATTTATTATCATATATAATCATAAACCATGGGAGTACTCTCGAAAACAGATATATTAATTCATCTTAAAGCCGGAAATATCGTAATTGATCCATTTAATCCCAAAAACCTGGTAAATACCAGCTACGACGTACGTCTCGGAAAATATTTTTATCGGCAAGCAGAAATGGCTCACACTCAAACACTTAACCCTTTTTGGGAAAAATCATTGCGTAAAATGTATCCGGAGTGTGAAGAAGCGACAAAAATCTCAGATTTGATATCCGTGAAAAATCCTTTTTATAACCTTAAATTAGAAGATAAAGTTATCCTGGTAGCACCGGGAGAAACAATATTGGCTCACACCATTGAATTTATTGGGGGCAAGAATGGGACAAAAAAATTACCGGCAGTAACGTCAGAAATGCGAGCCAGAAGCTCGATTGGCCGGTTGGGTATTGCCGTCTGCAAATGTGCCGGCTGGGGAGATATCGGTTATATAAACCGCTGGACTATGGAAATCACTAACTTTTCGACTTCTATAATTCCCTTACCTGTGGGCTTAAGAATAGCTCAAATAATTTTCCATTCGGTGACTCCGGTAAAAAAATCTGAGGAATATCAGAATAGCGGTAAATATCAAACTCATTTTGATATCGAAAAGATTAAAAAGGCCTGGAAACCGGAAGATATGCTTCCCAAACTATACAAAGACCCTGACTTGGGTACTTTTTCCCAGTACGCTTAATTCTGGTGGACGATAAGGGACTCGAACCCCTGACCCCCTCTGTGTAAAAGAGGTGCTCTAGCCAACTGAGCTAATCGTCCAGATATTATAGCCAACTGAGATATGAAATCCTTTTGGATTTCATATATCTTACCTCGCTTTGTTGCTCAATGCTTTCGCTTTCGCAAGCCGCGAGGGGCGCTATAATCGTCCAGATATTTAAAGTGCGGCGAGCGGGAGTTGAACCCACACGACCTTACGGTCACTGACTCCTGAAGCCAGCGCGTCTGCCATTTCGCCACCGCCGCATTATTTTATTATTATATCCTACGGTATAATACTTTTAGTATCTTTGCCGGGATGCTGAAACTGGTAGACAGGCACGCTTGAGGTGCGTGTGTCGTAATTGACATGGAGGTTCGAGTCCTCTTCCCGGCACATCATTCTTTTACTCAAAGTGAATAAATCTTTATATTATAATTATAAGTACTTAGCCGAGTTAGCCAAGGCGGTCACGGCGGGCGCCTGAAGAGCGTCATATGGGGGTTCGATTCCCTCACTCGGCACCCTTCACTTCGTTTTTGGGTTAGAGTAGATTAAAGAAGGAAAAATTGATAAATTCTGATAAAATTGTTTTACGCTCAGTGTAGCGAAGCGCGGCTATGGTTCAATGGTAGAACTTCTCCTTGCCAAGGAGATGACAGGGGTTCGATTCCCCTTAGCCGCTCAAAAAGAGAAAGTTACTAATTGATAGAAATCCCCGCCATAGCGGGGTGACTGGGACTAAAAATATTAAATATACTGTGTTTACAACTTACGTGTTAATGAATTCCAGTACTGGTAAGCGTTATATAGGCAGTACAAATAATTTGGAGCGAAGAATTTCAGAACATAAGCGAGGTCATACAAAATCAACAAATAGAAAAGGTATATGGGAACTAATATATTTTGAGAAATTTAATACAAATATAGAATCTAAAAATAGAGAAAAAGTGTTAAAATCGTATAAAGGTGGAAATGCATTAAAAAAATTGTTAATAAGTGGTTCAATGGTAGAACTCCCCGCCGTGGCGGGGTGACAGGGGTTCGATTCCCCTTAGCCGCTCAAATGAAAAAACTTAATATTGTACTGGGATTAGTGATTACAGGGTGTGTGATGTTTGTGGGTTTCAGGGCGGTCAAAGAAGATTTAATTAAGAAAATGTCCGTAGCGGAGATGATTGATGGAAAATCAACGAATAACGATGTTTACGTATATGAAAGCCGTGAAAGCAAATACAAAATTTCTATACCCGGCAATTGGGGGGTGGCTGAAGGAACCAGCGATGCAGTTTTTGAAAGTAGATTAGAGGCAACCCCTCCGAAAGGAGAATTGAAAGTAAGCAAAATTAATGTCGACGTAGTGAAAGCCGGAGTTAAAGTGGCTGACTTGTATACGGAAGATGATTTTAATAAATGGGATGCCGTAGGAACAGATACGGATATAAACGGAATAACGAAATTTGGCGAAAGTGAAGTATCGGGAGAGAAAGTTTTATTATTGGCTGATTTAACAAAGGTAGGTGAGTCCCCTACTGGTAATGACTGGAGTTTGCTGGGTTGGTTTAGAAAAGATGGGCGAAATTTTTATGTGAGAATGTTTGGAAAACAGAATGTTGATGATGAGGATAAACAAGTGTTTAAGTATCTTCTGGGGACTATGGAAGTGGAATAAACTTATTTATGGTGTTTTTTGGCTTTTTGTTCCAACATGAGACGTTTGATTTCTAAACGCTTTTTGGTTTTGTGGGAATGGGTTTTTTTGTGTTTGCCTACACCAGTTACTCTTTTGGCCATATCAAATGGTTATACGCTTATATTTGGAAATAGATATGGGGAAGATATTTAAGTTTTATAATATTAAATTTAAATATGATATAATATAGGCTTATATGGGGAAGATTGAAAGACAAGATCTTAAATGTAGATTATTGAGAGAAGCTTATTTCCGGGCTCGGAGTCAGGCTTATGCAGATCGGGCTCCCGGACCCTTAGAAAATGAATATCTAATTAAAAAATATGGTGAGGATTTAACGACTAGGGGTTGTTCAGTTGGACACGACGCTTGCACGAAATGCGATAAAAAAGTTTCGATTATTTTAAATTTTGCAAGAATTGATAAGGCGGTTGACCAATCAGGACAGCCGGTAAAATTGTTTAGGGCTGTAGCCAAGGGCGAGTCAATAAGAGTGTCTGAACAAAAATGTTGCCGAGATGAATTTCAAAAATAGTTTAATAATGATTATATGGAAAAAGATCGTAGTGTAGAAGAATTTAAGATAAAATCGGTGTTGGCCGTCTGTGCGGCTGGTTCAGATAGAAGTAGATATATATCAGAGGAACTTAATAACAGAGGATATTTTGCTACAAGCGCCGGCGTTATAAGAGGTCATAACTATGTAACCCCTGAGGATTTGTATGGAGTAGGAATAATTGTTTTTTCGTCTATACATGAAAAAAAGATTTTCGAGGAAGACGAAAAGCTTAAATCCCTAGTCAGTAGGTACAATATTCAAATTAGGGTTCTGAATATAACAGAGAGTATAAAGAATCGAGCACACGATAGCGGTAAAATAGAAAAATTAAAGGATAAGATATCTAAACAATTGGACGACGTTGGTTTGAAAGATCAATAATAATATGCCGTACGTATTCAAGGTTATTTTTTTATCAAAACACAAAGTTGCATTCTTTCCCCGTCACAACCAACATTTTCATATCCGTTAACATGTTCCCTATTAGATAAAATTGCTACTTTTTGCCCATCTTCCTCTCTAATTATCTCCGGCAAAAATTTATTAAAATATATTTGTTGGAAAAATCGACCACTTTCTCCACCGGAAGCGGCAGCATCTTTGCTGATAAATGCCGGTAGATTGTAGGCTATAGATATTCGTTTAAGTCTGGCAAAGGCCTGGTAATATTTGAGATTGCCGAATTTTTCTTCGGTGACTTTGGCGTAATCGTAGTGATATATTTTCCAAAAATCGGCAAAATTAAAAGTTATAGCGACTAAAAAAATGGCAATCAAGGCCGGACCAAATTTCTTTTTTGATAAGCAGAGAAGTCCTTCAACCATAAGTAATACAAATATGGGCACGATGCACATAATCCGGCTGGCACGATGGACAGATCCAACCGTGCCCATTAGTAAAGGGGCTGTTGCCAAAGCCAGAAGGTAGATCCAGCTGTTTTTTTTGATGAAAGATATCAGACCCATGACAACCAGGGGTAAACTAGCCAAGAGGAACATGCCGTGTTTGCCGGTAGAGTGGAAAACAGTAGCGTCTCCGGTAATAAACAAGAAACTGGGATCAAAATAAGACAGATAAGGGTAAATAAAATTGTAAATACCGTCGAAATTTGGCGAGGTTCCACCCAAAATGGCGCCGGGATATTTATAATTTAGATATGGGATGATGAGGAAAAATGGAGACAGGCAGAGCCAAAACCAGATGGCGTTATTGAGAGTCTTATCTTTCCACAGTAAATATAAACCGGTTAGCAATCCCCAGACCGGGACGACTACTCGCATACCTTTATAAGCATAAAATGACAATCCCAACGATAAAGCCATGACAGCGAGAATTTTTTTTGATTTTTTTAATTTATTTTTGGATATTTTATTTAAACCAATGAGCCATATGAGGGTAAAAACGAGGGAAACGTTATTATCCAAACCCATGTGTGACTGAATAAAGACAATAGGGGTAGTTAAAAAAAATATTTCGCCGAGAAGGGCGAGCCATTTTTTTTGAGTGTACGTAAAGATAAAAACATATATAAGTAATGCAGAAATGAGGGTAATAATGACGCTACTGAGGCGTAAATTGTAAACTCCCGGCCCAAAAATCTTAAAGAAAGCCGCTTGATAATATTGGGTTACCGGTTGTCGCCAGTCTCTGCCACCGAGAGATAAAACAAAAACCGGTAAAAATCGGCCATTTTCGTCTCTACCTGTTCTGGATAATATAGTGGCGTTTAAACCAAAAGCTGCCTCGTCGGCCGTTAAACCTCTAGGTACATCTAACAAGCCCCAGCTCATTGCCGCCCCTGCCAGAAGTACAATCACCAAGGCCCAATAGTTGTTTTTTACAATTTTCCAAAAATTGATTAACACAATATTTATTATATAGCTTTTTTTTACAGACCCAATTCATTAGCAGCAAAAAGAAAAATGCCGGCTGACCAGGTCATATCCCGCTGACGTCCTAATAATTTACCGTTAAAGTCTACCAATTCCGGAGACGTGCCATTATTTGAGATAATTTCCGCGATTTTTTTTATATCTCTTTTCGCCTTATCCGGCTCCCCCACAATTTTTTGGGCAATGGCTTCCCATCCTCCCCACCACATAAAGATACTCTTAGATGGGTCGTAGTTGGGAAATACGGTTTTAGTCCATGCATCTCTTTTAAAATCAAATACCGGATGATGGGTTTTGACGGGGATTTCATTTAAGGAGTTTCGTTCAATAAAATCAACAATGTCAACTGCTTGTTCAGGTGAAGCTAACCCAAATACTATACCGAGGACGTTTACATCCGCACAAAATTCGGAGTGGATTTTACCCTTGGGACTAATCCAGTTATTAAAGTATTTTTTGTCATTATTCCATAGTTTTTCGTTAATTGACTTTTGCAATCTATCCGCATCATCGTTCCAATCAAGTTCTTTAAACGCTTTCCATGCACAGACATTTGTATAGCCGACATGTCCACTCATAAGATGGCTGTCTTTCCATCCGGCGACCAGATCTTCCTTAACCAGTCCGGTTCTGTCTATTTTATTTTTTAACCACGAAGCAGACCGACTAAGAGTTTCAAAATTTTTATTCCACCATTTTTCTCCGGTGACGGAAGTTTTTCGGTATTCACCCGCGGCGATCACATAAAGAGCGGAGGTATCAACCGTATCCCCCGCCCAGGGTTGACTTGATTTATATCTGGCAACAGGCTCCTGATATTTAATATTTAATGGCCAAATATTAATAATATCCCCGATATGCAAGCTTCGTTCTATTCTGTTTGGTATTGCTCCGTCACTTCTTTGATATTTACTATAAATGTCCAGGTTTTTCTCAACCTCCTGAAAATTTCCATTTCTCGAAACCCACCATAAGGCAAATAAAGTGTCCCTAACCCAATTTGTGTTTTTAAATAACTCTCCGCCCGCAACAAATCCATCCGGGGTAGTATTTTGTTTTAAGACCTCTTTACAGATATCGGTAGCTTTTTGAAGGTCGCCGATAATTTTTTCTGAAGACATGAGGATACTTTAACTCTTTTTTTTCGGTGCGGGGAATCCTTCTACCACCACTTCGGTGGTATTCGTGTTTTCCGGATGATCTGCATCAGGACTCACCACCTGACCGGATTTATTAAATTTTTCAACCAATTCCTGAACGCTTGCCTTCCTGGGGTCAATTTTTTCAATTTTTGCTACCCAATCTACTTTTTCGTTATTGTCAGCCATATTTTGTCTATAATATCACTCTTGTCTTTAGAATACCCAACAATGATCCAAAAAAGCCTGAACCCGGTATAAAATGATATGTATGTCAAAAGATGAATCTTTGTACAGACAGGGGGTGGTGGGGATGATCCGGGATCCGGAAGGAAATTATTTAATTGTGCAACACATTGACTATGGTAAAAATCAGTGGAGGTTTCCCGGAGGAGGAATTGAGGAAGGTGAGAAACCGGAGGAAGCACTCCTGCGTGAATTAAGTGAGGAACTAGGAACGGATAAATTCGAGATTGTCGGAAAAAGTAAAAACCTAAATCGTTATGATTGGCCGGATGGAGTGATCGATAGAGAATTTCAAAAACGGGGTAAGAAATATTGCGGACAGGAGCAAGTTCAATATTTACTTAAATTTTCGGGAGTAGGGAGTGAGATAAAGCCCGATCCAAAAGAAATAAAGCGGATTAAATGGGTCAAATATGAAGATCTAAAGAATTATTTTGTGTTTCCAAATCAATGGGAGACAGCGGAAAAAGCGCTGGATGAGTTTGTAGAAATATAGATTTGGGGTGAGTTAGTTATCTGATGAGTCTGAGTTTTTGAATTGGCTGTTGTACAGATCTTTATAAAAACCTGGTTGGGACATCAATTGATCGTGGGTGCCCTTTTCGACTATGGTGCCATGTTTCATAAATAGAATTAGATCGGCATTGCGAATAGTGGAGAGGCGGTGGGCAATAACAAAGCTGGTGCGGCCCTTCATCAGCCCGGCCATGGCTTTTTGGATTAACTGTTCGGTGCGGGTATCTACACTACTCGTGGCTTCGTCCAAAATGAGAATTTCCGGATCGGCCAAAAAGGCTCGGGCGATGGTTAGTAACTGCTTTTGACCCTGAGAAATATTGCTGGCTTCTTCGTTTAAAACCAGGTTATAGCCATCCGGAAGGGTTCGAATAAAATGGTCCGCGTAAGCCGTTTTGGAAGCTTGAATAATTTCCTCGTCAGTAGCTTGCTCTTTCCCATAGGCGATATTGTCTTTGAGAGTACCATGGAATAGCCAAGTATCCTGCAGAACCATGCCAAACATTCGATGCAGGTCACTGCGCCTGAGTTTGGTAATGTCGACGCCGTCAATAGAGATTTCACCGCTATTTAATTCATAAAAGCGCATCAGTAAATTGACAAGGGTAGTTTTGCCGGCTCCGGTGGGACCAACAATGGCAATCATTTGACCTGGGCTGACATCTAAATTGATATCTTCCATGAGAATTTCATCCGGCTTATAACCAAAATGAATATGATCAAATTTAACTCTACCCTTAGGATTTTTGATAGTCAGAGGATGAGTCGTTTCGGGAACCTGTTCTTCTTCGTCCAGGAGCTCAAAGACGCGCTCCGCTGAGGCAATTGCCGATTGAATGACATTGGCAATATTGGCTAATTGGGTAATGGGTTGAGTGAATTGGGAAGAATACTGAATAAAAGCCTGGACATCACCAATGGTAATTAATCCTTCGGTTGCCATCACCCCGCCGGCTACGGCCACTAGGACGTAGCCAATGTTACCAACAAAGCGCATCAGCGGCATGATCAGTCCGGAAGCATATTGAGCTTTCCATCCGGCATCATAGAGGGTGTCGTTTAAGTTATTAAATTCAGCAATGGCTTTGTCTTCGTGACCGAAAGCCTTGACAATTTTGTGTCCGGTATACATTTCCTCGACATGACTATTGAGCTCCCCCAAAGATTTTTGCTGGATTCTAAAATAATTTTGGGAACGTTTGGCAATCCCGGCAATAATCACCATGCTCAAGGGCAAAGTAATTAATACTATCAGGGTTAAACCAAAACTGATCGATAACATCATGACCAAAACTCCCATGATCGTGGTCGTTGAAGTAATCAATTGGGAGATACTTTGTTGCAGAGTGGAACCAATGGTGTCCATATCGTTGACCGCCCGACTGAGTATTTCTCCATGAGTGTGGCCGTCAAAATATTTCAGAGGCAAACGTGATAGTTTTAAATCTACTTCTTTACGCAGTTTGTAAATGGTTCTTTGGGCCACTCCGGCCATCAAATACTGCTGGATAAAAGTGAAAACCGCGCTGACTACATATAATCCCAAGAGAATAAAAATAATTCGTCCGATATAGCCAAATTCAATTCCGGGTACCGGGAGTACAGTCTTGTTTATTTGATTAAAAGCCTGGGCTGCGTAACTGGCAATAAGATTGGTAAATAATCTGGTGGTGGCCAGCCCCAATATTTTGGGCCCGACAATGTTGAAGATTGTACCCAAAAGAGCGGCGGCGATGACAACGATAAACAAAGTTTTTTCGGGCTGAAAATAGCCGAGTAATCTTTTTAAAGTACCTTTGAAATTTTTAGCTTTTTCGGCGGGTTTACCCATGGCACCAAATCCCCTACCCATTGGACCCGGGCCCAAACCCTGATCGGAGGTGGTTTTTTTGGGATTTTTCATGAAGTCTCCTTGGCAATTTCCGTGGCCGATAATTGAGAAAAGACAATATCTTTATAAACCGGACAGGAAGACATTAAGGTCCGATGGGGGCCAATGCCGACAATTTTGCCGTCATCGAGGACAATAATCTGGTCTGCATCCATAACGGTGCTGACTCTTTGAGCGACGATAAGGACGGTGGATTTTTGGGTTTCCTGTTTGAGGGCGGTTCTAAGTTTGGCGTCTGTTTTAAAATCCAGAGCAGAAAATGTATCATCAAAAATATATATTTCCGGTTTTCTAATCAGGGCTCTGGCTATAGACAGGCGCTGCATCTGACCCCCGGAAACGTTAGTTCCACCTTCGGCGATGAGGGAATTATATTTATCCGGCATATTTTGAATAAATTCACTGGCTTGGGCAACATCTGCAGCATGTTCAATTTCAGTAGTAGTGGCTTGGGGTTTACCAAAACGCAGGTTTTGGGTGATAGTTCCGGCAAACAATTTAGCTTTTTGCGGTACAAAGCCGATTTTGGCACGTAAATTAGCCTGAGTCATTTCCCGGACATCGATGCCGTCTACTATTACCTGACCGAAATCAACGTCGTAAAAACGGGGAATAAGATTGATCAAGGTTGATTTACCCGAACCGGTACCGCCAATAATGGCTGTAACCTGTCCGGGAGAAGCTCTAAAAGTGATGTTTGAAAGAACCGGGCTTTCGGCTCCATGATAACTAAATGTAACTTTGTTGAATTCGACCTGACCGCGTATTTTTTTGGAGGATTTGGTTTTTTTTGGATCGTTTATCTCAGGAACCGTATCCAAAACTTCGTTAATTCTTTTAGCTGAAGCTTCGGCCCGGGGAATCATAATAAACATTAAAGCTACCATGAGAAGGGAAAAAAGAATTTGCATAGCGTATTGCAAAAAAGCGAACATGGCCCCGATACCAATGTGACCGCCTACTACCCGGTGACTGCCAAACCAGATAATGGCAAGGCTCGACAAATTGATTAACAACATCATAACCGGCATCATTGTCGCCACCATTTGGTTGACCCGGATAGCGACATCCGTAACATCTAAATTGGCCGCATTAAAGCGCTTTTCTTCATGAAAAATCCGATTAAATGCCCGCACCACCCGGACACCGGTCAAATTTTCGTCCAAGATGAGATTTAATTTGTCCAGCTTGGCTTGCATACCGGTAAATAACGGCACAGCCTTCACCAATAAAATGAGAATGACACTAATTAAAATCGGCATAATTGCCACCAATATCCAGGCCAGTTGCGTATCTTGTTCCAAAGCCAAAACTATTCCCACCACTAAAGTGATCGGGGCGGTAATAATCATGCTCAAAATCATGACCATGACCTGTTGGATCTGGGTGGTGTCATTGGTTGTCCGGGTGATGAGTGAAGCAGTACTCAGCTGGTCAAACTCATGCAGGGAAAAATGTTGGGCTCGGGTAAATATTTCTTCCCGCAGTTTTTTGCTCATACCGACCGCCACAAGAGCCGCAAAATAGACTCCAATCAAAGTACAAATCATCCCCCCGATAGTCACCAGAATCATCAGACCGCCGGTTTTCCAAATATATGCAGTGTCAAAAGCTGAAATCCCTTTATTGACAATATCAGACATCAAGTTCGGCAGATATAAATTCGCCACCGACTGGCCGACAGCCAATACTATTATTAGTAATAACTGCCATTGATAGGGCTTTAAGTAGCGTAGGAGTTTTAGCATAGTGAAATTGACAATCGCCAAAAGATACATTATACTATCAAATAGTTAGACTGTCTAACTATCTATGCTAGATCAAAATACAGATCTTATTGGAATGATATTCCAAGTATCCAGACTGATGAAACAAAAAATGGTTTGCCCGTCCGATATTCAACAATTGAGTATGATGCAGACGCAAACCTTGGGATTTCTGTATCAGCAAAAAAAAGCGACGATGAGTGAGATCGCAAATTATCTGCATATTGAATTACCTTCGGCAACAAGTTTAGTTAATAAGTTGGTAAAACAGGAATTAGCCAAACGTTATTCTGATCCCAACGACAGAAGAATAGTTATGATTATGTTGACGGAGGCGGGTAAAAAACTATTACAGCAATCACTAATATTACGCAAAAAGAAATTAGCCCAATTTTTGTCCTATTTGACGAAGCAGCAAAAACAGGAGTTATTAACCATCATGCAGACGGTTAAAGCGCATTTAGATAATTAATATGAAACGCAAAAACAGAACAATAATTTTTTTGGCAACTATTTTAATATTAGGTTGGGTGACGACAAGAACTATAAAACAATCTGAAACTAAACCCGGCTCTACTACGAAAACAAGCACAGTACGATTTATTACTTCAACAATGACGGCGGATGGCTCGATCGTGGCTCAAAATCAGGCCAGATTAGCTTTCCAAACTTCCGGTAAATTAACTTATCTGCCTTTTAAAGAAGGCGATAAAGTGAGAGCCGGTCAAACCATTGCCAAATTGGATTCTTATGCCCTGCAACGTCAATTGAGGGCTTCTTTAAATAATTACAGATCTACCCGGGATACTTTTGATCAGGTACAACAGAATAACATTGATAATGTTCTGAATGCTCAAGTAACCCCGACTTACGCCAAAGCGAATCTTGATACTACCCAAGCAGTTAACGATGCCATCAAAAGAATTCTGGACCAGAATCAGGCAACTTTGGACAACTCGGTAATCAATGTAGAATTGGCTAATTACGCCTTACAACTATCTACTTTAAGCTCTCCTATTTCCGGCATCATTACTCATGAAGATGTGGCTGTGGCCGGATTGAATATCACTCCGGCGACCGGTTTTACAGTGGCAGATCCGGACTCGATGGTTTTTAGAGCCAATATCCCCACCAGCAGTATTTATTACGTATCTTTGGGTAGTAAAGTGACATTAGTTTTGGATGGGATTAACCAAAAAATTTCCGGTACGGTATCCAGAATTTATCCTTCTAAAATAATATTATCCGGCGGGCAGGCGGTATATCCAATTGATATCGTCAGTGATGAATTGAAAACTAAGGCAAAACTGGAACAAACCGGCAAGGCGATTATCAGTACCAATTCGGAAAATTTGGCTCTGGTGCCTGTTTGGTCAGTGCTTTCAGGAAAATATATATGGATAAACAACAACGACAAACCGGAGTTGAGACAGGTGAGTACGGGGAAAATTCATGGTAACGAAATAGAAATTACCGCCGGGTTAGCCGCGGGAGATAAGATCATAGTCGATCCTAAATATATTTCCTCTTTAAAATATCCAATATTATGAAAAAGATAATTTCACATTTCCAAAATCGGAAATTTAGAATAATTTTCGGGGTAACCGGTTTAGTATTTATTTTGGCGGGATATTATATTTATTACCAAAAAACTACCGACCGGGTGCATATTGATAATTCAATTATTCAAACACCGGTGATTATTATTTCACCTTCTATTTCCGCTAAAGTTTTGGAAATGGCGGTTAAAGAAGGACAAAGTGTCCAAGTGGGTGATACGCTGGCCGTGGTGGGCTCGGAAACATTACGGGCGGATACAGACGGATTAATAATCACAGCCAATGATTTGACCGGATCATCAGTGGGTCCGCAAACACAGTTGCTACTGATGATCAGACCGGTCAATATGCGCGTACAAGGTACAATTGATGAAAATAAAGGGTTAACTAATATTCGAGTGGGGCAAACGGTTTCTTTTAGTGTGGATGCGCTGCCGGGAAAAACTTTTTGGGGATATATTGATGAAATTTCGCCCAGTGCCAAAACCTCAGCTTTTTCTTTTTCGACTTCATCCGAACGACCCACACAACAATTCATTGTATATGCCAGATTTGACTCATCAGCTTTTCCGGATATAAAAAACGGGATGTCGGCAAAAATGGTGGTATATACCAGGACTCAAGATTAATCTCCCTTGAGGCCACTGCTGTTACCTAAGTGGAAAATTAACTAAAAGTTGTTTTTAGTATTTATTGGGTAAATTTGAATGTGGAGACAATATCATTAAAAAATTTTTCTCTTTCTTCTAATGCGATATTAATAAAAGGGTCACTGCCTCCGATATGATGTAATGTTAATATATAGAAAATGTCCTTGTACATTACATGTAAATCATCAGGCTTGTTCACTTTTGTCATAACTAGCTCGGTTATGGTCAAGTTAGGATTAAAAACCACTTTCTTTGCTATCCGTCCATCCAAGGTAGTATTGACAATTTCTTTAATATAATTTCCTGATTGGTTCCAATTTTTTTCAACGAAAGATTCTAAACTGCCCTCACTTCTAATTACTTCGACACTAATTAATCCAAAATCCGTTAACTTCTTTATTATAGAAGAATCATCCTGTTTTGGTCTTAAAGAAATACGACTGCCATAGTTATATAACGGTTCACCTTGAACATTACATTCCCAATCTTCCGGATATTTTATAGAATAGCCAAAAACTTTATCGGTATATGTTTTCCAATTAGCAGTTGGGTTGGAAGTTGGTGCGGGGGTAGGTTTGACGAGGAGATTTGGCAAGTAGCTTTTGTAGCTAGAATATCCAACTACCGCTAAAACTATCAAAATAAAAATTATGATAGGAGCAGAACCCTTTTGTCTCACAAATTAGTATCACATTAATGTAGTAATGAAGTCAATGATATCTGAGACTAAGATTTTTGTAAATATCAGGAGAGTGTTTGGGAAGTAGAAGGGAAGATAGATAGTTAATTTATGGTCTAATAATTCCAAGCAGGGATTTCTGATCTAAAGGTGAAGGATCTATTCTTCTTACCGGTAACCCATGATCATCGTTTTTGTCTCTGATGGCTCCGCCCCGGCAGACAAGTTCGAGATTGGAGACCAGTATTACTGCCGTATTTCTGGTAATGCCCATTTCATCGGTTAACCCTCTTTTTGCTTCAGTATAATCGGTGGTCCAATACAGTTCCGGTTTGGGCGTGTCTGAAGGTTGAGTCGCTCTAAAAATGAGAGTTTTTGATGGATCTATTCCTGCTTCCTGGAGCTTGTGAATCATGATGGTTTTCTCAGTTTCAGCCGGTCTTATCTCACCATTTGATTTAAGGACTTCGGGAGCCGTGGACTCCGGTCCAAATATTGAGTTTGGCACTTCGGCGGTACTGGCCCATTTTTCTTTAGATAGTTTGGCCTCAAGAAGTGAGGAGTTTTTCAGATATTGATATTGATCATCTGGTGATAGATGACTTAAAAATTGATCATTAAATTTAGGGTCTTTAAATATCTCTGAAGTAAGGAATCCGGGTTTTACTCCTTCTTTTTTCAATCTTTCAAGCAGAGGAGGTGCTAATTCATTAGTTTTTGATATCCCCTCTCCGAAATCTATTCCAAAGTCACCCATAAGTCACTATAACATCAAGTAATAAATTAATCAGTTTTCCTTTCCCGATGGGTCACAAACAAAAACAGGGGGATTTTTCAACCCCCCTGAAACAAATCATTTTTGTTTTTTACAGTTGTGCAAAGATATCAACAGTCAAACTCCCACTATTATCGCCATACCAACTTGGTATTAATGTAGGAACATTTGAGTATCCATCAAATATTACGAAATTTACAGGATTTCCATCACCTTTGGAGATCATCAGTAAGGCAATTGTCCCACCAATTATCCTAATTAACCGATTCCACCGTCTATTTGGTACCCAAACATTGATGATATTTTCTGGCCAGCTTGGACGAAGTGGAGGAAGATTATTTGGCATTATTTTATTTTAATCAACTAATATTGGCTACTCCACTCTAATTTTACATTTTTGTTTTCATTTAACTTTATTACTTTTGGACCCACAAATCCCTTTTGGCAACTCATTTTAATACATCTTGCAAATATTGTGTATTTACCCTCAGTCAATTTTATCTTCAGTTGCCCATTTGAGTCCACTTCTTCCGCGTGGAATATTTCTTCTCCTTGATTAGAGAAATTCCATTCAACATACTTATATAAATCAACTCGATCGCCCGGTTTACTTTGTATTACAAGCTCATATAATTTACTGTCTGACTTTGTTGAGTAATTTTCAGTTTTTCCTGATTTTTGAAGTGATAAATAAACTGTAATAGCTAGTATAAATATCGCCATTAAAAATAACAATTTATATTTCTTTAACACAATTATATATTAACACGATAATTTCCTATCGGGTGTAAGACACGCTCATGCAGCCTTAGACGAGGTTATTTACTGTGGACGACGACGTTCCCACCAACAAGAGAGATTTGACTCATCAGCTTTTCCGGATATAAAAAACGGGATATCGGCAAAAATGGTGGTGTATACCAGAACTCAAGAGTAATCTCCTTTAAGGCCACTTCTACTCCCCTATTTGGTAAGGATTTGATTAACTATTCAGATCTTTTAGAATATTATGGTAGAAACCGTACTTTTGAATTTGATAATCTTTAAATGTGGAGCCGTCCATATCCTCTTTTAACTGTTCGTATTGTTTTAATAATTTTTGGTTATTCTTCAATGCCTCAAATACTTTAATCTGTTTTACCATGGTAGGAGATTCAGGATCTGTTAAATATAGTTCAATATCGTAATTGTTTTTCAAAAACTTCCATGCAATTGACCCAGGGCTTTTACTAGTAGGATTACCGAAGTGGTTGATCATTCCGGGTAAGTAATCAGAAAAATCATGTTCCGCAGCCAAAACATAAATATCAATGTCGTTTTGTCCGGAAATACCTAATGCAGAAGCGCCCATAAATCGGATATCTGAATCGGGGATTACATTTCTAATTTTGTAAATTATTTTTTTCGCAGTCTGTTGTATCTGGGGCGAGAAGGGCTTGATGACCACTTTTTTAGTAGCGACCTCAACAGGAAGGTTGTCTATAAAATGTTGTTCGTCAGGTGTAAGCATGTATAAATTAAATACTTGATAAATATTCGGCTAGCTTTCCCCAGTAAGTTTCGGATTTAGACCAAAATTTCACCATTTCTTCCCTGGAAATTTCTGAATCCGTTTTGTTAAAACCCTCCGGAATTAAAGCCTCGTCAATGGGAGTCACTCCAGGCTTATTTGTTTTAACCGTTTTTAGAGCAATTTGTCCGTAAACTTCACTCAAAAAAGTAACTGGTTGCTTTCCGGGTTCGCAGTATGAAAGACAATATTTCATAGTGATGTTTCTATTAACTTTTGCTTTAGTTGTAAATGTATAT
>Ga0315268_10000120_pt1 | contig 89158 bp, 63 predicted proteins | sample C1_top_MG_FD_204535 | JGI IMG/M metagenome (GOLD analysis project Ga0315268, IMG submission 204535) | Sediment microbial communities from Yellowstone Lake, YNP, Wyoming, USA - C1_top | ecosystem: Environmental > Aquatic > Freshwater > Lake > Sediment | place: USA: Wyoming | collected 2017-08-01
GCGTGGAACCGGGCTCCCGCGTGGCCATCTTCAGCGCCGTCGATCCCGCCGCAGCGCTCCTGCTTGGACATGGCGTGGCGGACGCGAGCGGCGCGTTCGTCGCCTCGCTCGAGGCCGTGGACCGGCCCTTCGTTTACGGCCAGATCTTAGATGCGGCCGGCAATACGAGCGCGAATGTACGGGTAGAAGACGGCCGCTGGACCGTAACTCTCGCCGGCAAGCAGCGGGGCAGCGTGTTCGAAAACCCGCACACGCTGCGCGTCGGTAATGCCCTGCCCGTCGCGCCCTCGAGCGGACACCTCGTCGAGCCCTTGCAGAGCGATATCGACCACGCGGCACAGCGCTTTGGCGACGCGCCGCTGTGGGTGAGCGAGCAGTTCGTCTGGCAAGAAGGGGCCCTCGGCACCGGCCCGCGGAGCGCGATGGGCACCGCCGCCGCTTTCGACAGCGCGCGCGGTCGCTCCGTTCTCTTCGGCGGCTGGATGTTCTTCTCCTCCGACGACACCTGGACGTACAGCGTGGAGACAGGCTTTGCTCAAGCGGCGCAGGGCGTGCTGCGTCCGCCAGGACTATTCGGCGCGGCCATGGTCTATGATCGCGAGCGCGACCACACCGTGTTGTTCGGCGGCGGCAAGGATTCGGGCGTGGCCCAACTCGATTTCATCGCCAGCAACGAAACCTGGCAGTGGGACGAGCTCGGCTGGACCCTCGCCGCTCCTGGCCTTCCTGTTCCCCCTGCGCGCCTGCTGCATTCGATGGCCTACATCCCCGAGAGCGGCGAGGTGTTGCTCTTCGGGGGCTGTAGCAACTTCGACTGCCCGAGCGGCGCCCTCGGCGACACCTGGTCGTTCGATGGCAAAGACTGGCACGAGCTTCTTCCCGTGCACAGCCCCCCAGCGCGCCTCTTTCATGCGATGGCTTATGACCCGGCGAGCGGCGCAGTACTGCTCTTCGGGGGCTGCGCAGCGAATACGCTGGCCGGAGGTTGCACGGCGGTGCTCGGCGATACGTGGCAGTGGCAGAACGGCGACTGGCAAGAGTTGCACCCAACGACCACCCCGACGGCGCGGGTAGCACACGGGCTTGCCTATAGCGCCAATGCCGGGGGCGTGGTGTTGGCAGGTGGCACAGGCGCGGGCGCCAGCTGCGAAGGCGCGGCGGGGGCCGTCTGCCCGCACCTGTGGGTTTGGCACGACGGGGACTGGTGGCAGCAAGGCGCAGCGACCGATCGGCCCGGCCGCTGGTTGTTCGCCATGGTCGGGGACTCCAACCAGGGAGACGTGCTGCTCTTTGGCGGCTCCGAAGACGACGGCACGGGCAGCAGTCACGGCGTCGTCGGACCTCTGCGCTGGACCGGCACGAGTTGGCGCAACGAAGAGCAGACCGGCCTCGTGATGGCGCACGCCCGCAGCGGCATGGCCTACTCTGCCAAGCTCAACGAGATCGTCCGCGTCGACGGCGGCGGTCAATTCATCTTGGCGAGTCCATCCTACTACTTGAACAACTCCTGGCGACGCTCGGCCGGCGGCTGGCGCCTCGACGAAGCTCGGATGACCTTCGAGCGGTACGCTCCCGAGCTCGTCTACGACGCCAACCGCGGCGCGGTGCTGCTCTTCGGCGGCGGCAACAGCGCGGGCACCGTCTTTTACACTGACGCCTGGTGGTTCGACGGCGCCGCCTGGACGCCAATGGTCGTGTCACCGACGCCCCCGCCACCCCCAGCACGCGGCGCGCCGACCTTCGCATTCGACGCAGCGCGCGATTGCTTCGTCTTGTTCGGCGGGGCCAAGTCCATCACCTACGGCGACACTTGGGAGTTGTGCTACAGCGTAGCCGGGTCCAACTGGGTATGGTCACAGCGCTGCGATGGTGCGCTCTGTGATGGCGTCGCGGCGGCGCAACCGTCGCCGCGCAGTGCGTCGGCGATGGCCTACGACTCGACGCGCCACCGCATCGTCCTGTACGGGGGCATGGATCTGAGCGGCGCGTGCATGAACACCGTGCCGACGCCAAAGCTCGCCTGCGACGACACCTGGGAATGGGACGGCACGACGTGGCTGAAGGCGACTCCCGCGACGCGGCCCGAGGCGCGCTACTGGCACCGCCTCGCCTACGACAGCAAGCGAGGCCGAGTGCTGCTCTTCGGCGGTGGCAGCGAGGGGCTGTCCCCTTACCGTGGCACCTATGAATGGGACGGTGTAACGTGGAAACTGCTGCCGACGACTGGCATGGGCATCGCTCCCAATGAACCCGGCCTAGCCTTCGACGCGGAGCGCGGCCGCCTCGTCGCGTTTGGTGGCACGCGCGGTGGCGGCACACTCTACGATTCGACCTGGGAGCTCGACCTCAACCCAACCGTGCGTCCCGCTGCGACCCTCGACGTCGACTGGCGAGCGAGCGGCATCGCGGTCAGCGCCATTACGGGCATCGAGGTGGCGGCGAACGTCGGCGGCCGGGGGTACACGACGGACCTCGATTATACTGACTCGCAGCTGCTCGGCACAGCGGTCGACGGCGTCGAGCTCTTGGCCTGGGACTGGGTGAGCGGCGCCTGGGTGTCCCTGGTCACCGCGCTCGACGGCTCGCCTATCGCGCCAACTCCGCTTTCCTACGCGAGCACGGCCGCGGCGAGTGTGCAACGCCTCGCGCGAGGACCGACGAGCTCGTTGCTGTTGGCGCTGCGTCCGCGCCAGGGCTCGGGCAATGGCCCGGCGCCGGGTGAGCTCGCGCTCGACTATCTCGAGGTGACGCTGACCTATCGCTAGGACGGTTTCGCGGCCGTCCACCCGATACCGCACCGAGTCTTGATTTATTGCCGCCACTGCGCCACAAGTGCGCCTCCTGCTCCGGGCGGGCCCTCCTCGGGCCCACCGAGAGGGTAGGAAATGGGGTTCCCTGTGCGCCATCTTGCCGCCCTGTGCCTGCTTCCCGTCGCCGCGTTGCTGCTCACCGCCTGCCAAGGCGGCCCCGACGTCCAGGCCGATGCCGCGCCCGGATCCACCGACGCGCAACAATCGGGCACGGGCGAGCTCTCGGTGGGCGCCGTGCGCGCCGCCATCACCGCCACGCACGCGGGCTGGGTCGCCGGCGAGACCTCGGTCTCGGAGCTCGGCGAAGCCGCCCGCATGCGCCGGCTCGGCGTGCCGCTCGACTCGCTCGCCCCGAACCTGCTCGACCTTCACGTCAGCCCGGCCGACGCCGAGCTCGCCGCGACCCTGCCGGCCACGCTCGATTGGCGCAACAAGGACGGCAAGAATTACGTCTCGCCCATCCTCGACCAAGGCGACTGCGGCAGCTGCGTCGCCTTCGCGGTCACCGCCACCTTCGAGTCGCAGCTCAACATCGCCGCCGATGACCCCTCGTCGCCCTTCGAGCTCTCCCCGCAGTACCTCTTCGCCTGCGGCGGCGGCGCCTGTGGCTACGGCTGGACGCCCGCCTCGGCGGCGCGCTTCCTCAAGAGCAACGGCATGCCCGACAACGCCTGCATGCCCTACACGAGCGGCGCCGCGGGTGAGGACGCCAAGTGCAAGAGCGCGTGCAGCGACCTGCGGGCGCGCGTCATGAAGCCCACCGACTACACGAGCCCGTCGTCGTCCATCACCGCCGTCAAGACGGCGCTCCTCAAGGGGCCGCTCGTCACCACGATGACCGTATACGACGACTTCATGTTCTACGTGAGCGGCGTCTACAAGCACGTCACGGGCCCGGCGCTCGGCGGGCACGCGGTGAGCATCGTCGGCTGGAACGACGAGCATCAGGCCTGGATCGTGCGCAATAGCTGGGGCGCGGGCTGGGGCATGCAGGGCTTCTTCGAGGTCGCCTACAGCGACAGCTCGGGGGTTGGCTCGCAGACCTGGTCGTTTAGCGTCACGGCGCCGACGAGCTACGTGTCGATGGTGGACGTGCGCGACAACGACGTGCTCGCGGGCCCCGCGTTGCCCATGAGCTTTTCGACCAAGGGGATGACCGACGCGAGCGTCGCCTGGACCCTCGCCCCGAAAGCCAATCCGCAAGGCAGCAATACGCCGAGCAATGGCAGCGCCGGCACCGCCCCTGCCGGCACCACTCCCTTGGAGGCGGTGCTCGACACGACCACGCTGCAAGACGGCGTCTATATGATGCAAGCCGAGGGCAAGAGCGCGAGCCAGAGTGTCAAGAGCCAGCCACGCCAGATCTACGTGCTCAACGGCACCGAGACCGGCTCGATTCGCTTTACGAGCCTGACGGCCGGCCAGACGGTCAAGGGTGTGCAAGACATCGACTTCACGGTGAGCGCGGCGCCGATTCCGCTCTCGGGCGTGCGCTTCATGATCACCGACGCGAGCGGCACCGTGGTCACCGACCGCACGCTCATCGGCAACACCGGCGCAGTGATGAAGCTCGGCTGGAACACGGCGCGCCGCAAGAACGGCCAGCACACGATCAGCCTCACGGGCATCGCGGCCGAGCAGACGCTCACACCCGTGACGATGCAGGTCATGATCAAGAACTAGTGCTAGCGGTGGCGTCGTCAGCCGCGCGCACATCGACGAAGAAGGGCGCAGCAGCCGGCCGCGCCGCTCTCCAGGCAGGGGCGTGGAGGCGAAAGGAAACTTACGTCTATGAAGACCAGAACCTCTGAACTCGTTGGGCTGTTCGCCCTTGCGCTTGGCGCCTGCGGTACGGGAACATCGAGCTCACCCGTGTCGCCCTTCACCGTCGGCGGCACCGTGACGGGCCTCGTCGGGACCCTCGTCCTGCAAAACAACGGCGCCGATGATCTGACGCTGGCGGCGAGCGGGGTCTTTACTCTCGCCACGCCGACTGTCGCCTACAGCGTCACCGTGTTCGCGCAGCCGCTCGGTCAGACCTGCACCGTCGCCAACGGCGCGGGCACAGCCACAGCCGCCGTGACGAGCGTCGCTGTCACCTGCGCGACCAACACCTACGCGATCGGCGGCGTCCTCTCGGGCCTCGCCGGTACGCTCGTGTTGCAGAACAACGGCGCGGACGACCTCCGCATCGCCGCGAACGGCGTTTTCGCGTTCGCCGCCCCGGCTGCCGCCTACCACGTGACCATTCTGAGCCACCCGCCCGAGCAGACCTGTACGGTGACCGACGGCGTTGGCGTCGCCACCGCCGCGGTGACCTCGATCGGCGTGAGCTGTGTGACGAACGCCTTTGCCATCGGGGGCAGCCTGTCCGGACTCATCGGCACGCTCGTCCTGCAGAACGAGGGCGCCGACAATCTTACGCTCACGGGCAATGGCCCGTTTGCCTTCGCGACAACGACGGCCTCCTACACTGTCACGGTGCTCACCGAGCCGCTTGGACAGACGTGCACCGTCACGAACGCCACGGGCATTGCCGTAGCCGCCGTCAGTACGGTCGCAGTGAACTGCGTGACGAAGACGTACTCTATCGGTGGGAGCATCACGGGGCTTGTGGGCACAGTAGTCCTACAAAACAACGGGCTAGAGACCTTGGGCCGCTCCGCCGATGGCAGCTTTGCCTTCGCCGCGTCGCCAGCCAGCTTTCGCGTGACCATCATGACGCAGCCTGTCGGGCAAACCTGTTCGCTGCTCAATGGCGTCGGCACGACGACCTCGGCGGTGACCACGATCGCCGTAAACTGCGTCAACAACCCACCGAACACCTTTAGCATCGGCGGCAACATCACCGGCCTGACAGGCACGGCGGTTCTGCGCAACAACGGCTCCGACGACCTCAGCGTGTCAGGCAACGGCCCCTTCAATTTTGCGACCCCGACCGCCGACTACAAGGTCACCTTGTTCAGCAAGTCTGCCGAGCTCGAGTGCCAGCTCACCAACGCCTCGGGTACCGCTACAGCCGTCGTGACGACGGTCGCCATCGACTGTACGCCAGTACGCTTCTTCCGCGCCACCGATGGCAGCAACGGCTACGAGCTGTGGGTGACTGACGGCACCGCCCTCGGCACGTTCATGCTCAAGGACATCAACATCCCCGGTGGCATGGGCGCGTCCAATTCGCAGCCGACCTTCTTCACGCTGTTCGGCAACACCGTCTACTTTTCGGCCAGCGATGGCGTCGTCGGCACGGCGATGTGGAAGACCGACGGCACGGCGGCGGGCACAGTGCAGGTCATCGACATCGATCCCGGGGCACCAGGGTTCGGGCCGAGCAGCTACACCGAATTCAATGGCGCGCTGTACTTCAACGCCTACGACGGCATCAATGGTCAGGAACTGTGGAGATCGGACGGCAGCGCCGCCGGCACCGCCATGCTCAAGGACATCAACGCTGGCGCCGCGAGCTCCTCGCCCCTGTGGTTCGCGGTCCTCGGCGGCGCACTCTATTTTCAGGCCGACGATGGCGTGCATGGGAAGGAACTGTGGAAGACGGATGGCACCGGCCCGGGCACCGTGATGGTCAAAGACATCAATGTGAGCTCTGCCGGCGCGAGCTCCCTGCCCAACAGTATGACGGCCTATAACGGCGAGCTCTACTTCCGGGCCGACGATGGTATCAACGGGACGGAGCTGTGGAAGACCAACGGCACGGATGTCGGCACGGTGATGGTCAAGGACATCAACCCGAGCGCCGGCGTCGGCTCGAACCTCTACGGCCTGACGGTCTTTGGCGGACTCATTTACTTTGCCTGTGACGACGGCGTGGCAGGCATGGAGTTGTGGGAGTCCAACGGCACCGACGCCGGCACGGTCCTCGTCGCAGACATCAACACCACCGCAGCCGGCGCAGGCTCGAACCCGAGCGAGCTTACGGTCCTCGGCGGCGAGATGTTCTTTGCGGCGAACGACGGCGCGTCGGGCATTGAGCTGTGGAAATCAAATGGCACGGCAGTAGGCACGGTGTTGGTCAAAAACATCAATCCGGGCGCGGGCATAGGCTCGAACCCCGGTGCGTTCAAGGTCTTCAACGGCACCGTTCAGTTCAACGCCGACGACGGAGTCAACGGCATCGAGCTATGGGCAACCGACGGCACGGGCCCGGGCACCTCGCTCGTCGCGGACATGTGCCCGGGCTCGTGCAGCGGGGCTCCGCCCTAGCCCCGACGACCCCGCGCTTGCCGGCTTGGCCGCGTCAACGCAGCCGAGCCGTAGAGACGACGAGGCACACCCATAAGCCCTCGAAGACGGCCACGGCCGAGACGACGAGCAGGGCGACGGGCGGCACCGCGAGAGCCACGGCCGCGAGCCGCAAGTCGCAGCACGCGGCGAGCGCGCTTGCGAGCGTGACGCCGACGACGAGGGCCGAAGCGCCGCTGCCCTTGGCGTGCAGGTCGGCGAAGCTCGGCGCCATGTGACAGGCGATGGCAATGCAACCATAGAGCTGCAAGGGAAGCCACCACGAGCGCGCCACCCAAGCGCCGCGACCGAGCACGACCATGGCGCCGAGCAGTGCCTGCGCGACTGAAGCGAGCGTCCAGCCGCCATCAGAGCAGGCTGCGGCCAACGGCCGCGCCGCTTCGAGCAAGAGGCCGCGCGGCAGGATGTGCGTCGCCAAGAGTCCGAGCGCCAGGCTGCCCGCGATGACCGGCGATATGCCGATGCAGAGGTCGCCTAGGCGTTGCCAGAAGCTCGCGCGGCGCGGCGCGTGGCGCACGTAGCCGAGCGTGCCAGTCGTTGGATCGGGATCGAACAAGCTGAACGCCACGATGCGATGCCCGAAGAGCAGCGCCGAAGCGAGGTGGCTCAACTCGTGCAGGGGCACACCGAGCCAGCCGGTCACGAGCACGCCCCGCCAGCCCCAGTGATGCGCGACGACGCGGCTCGTCGCGCGCTCGAGCGCGTGCAGCACGACGACGCAGCCGCCGACGACGCCGAGCACCGCCGCGAGGGCAGCGAGATTGGCGAGCAGCTGCTGTCTCATACCAGACCGCCTCGCCTGCGCTTCGCCCTCGAGGTGTGCACGTCGCAGCGACGTCGACACGCCGGCGCCCGCGCCGCCTCGAGGGCGGCCTGGCAAGCCGAGTCTTCCAGAGTGGGTCGCACGAGTGCCAGGATCGGCGCGCACGACGATGCACGCAATTTTCTCGCCGAAAGGCCGCGCGCGCGGACCGCCCCTAAGGGAGCTTTACGGTTTGCGCGCGCGCCGCCAACGCCGCGCCGAGCGCGCCGGTGAGTTGTGGATCGGGCGGGACGGCGACCGCGCGGCCGAGCCGTGCCGCGAGGATCTCGACGACGGTCGGGTTGTGCGCCACGACGCCGCCGGTGGCCATCACGTGGCCGGTCAACGGATCCATCTCCATGACACGGCTGACGACCGAATCAAAGGCGCCGCGTACAATCTGAGCGACCGGCACGCCGTGCCGCAGATGGTTCAAGATCTCGGTCTTCGCGAAGACGGTGCAGAAGCTGCTCAGGCGCACGGCCTCGCGACTCGAGCGCGCCAAAGGCTCGAGCTCGGCGACGTTGAGATTGAGGCGCAAGGCGATCTCCTCGATGAAGGCGCCGGTTCCTGCCGCGCACTTACGGTTCATCTTGAAGTCGAGGCGCTTGCCCTCAGCATCGAGCCGGATGACTTTGTTATCCTGGCCGCCGATGTCGACGATCGTGAGGGCTTGCGGCGCGGCGTGGTAGCAACCGAGGCCGTGGCAGTGAATCTCGGTGAGCGTCGCATCGGCGAACGCGACGTTGCGCCGCCCGTAGCCGCTCGACACCGTGCGAGCGATGTCGGCAACCACCCTCCCGGCTTTCTCGAGAGCCGCGTCGCGGCAACGACGCGCGGTCTCGGCGTAGTCGATGCCCGAAGGCTCGACGACGCGCGCGAGCAGCTCGCCGCTGGCACCGAGCAGGACGACCTTGGTCGCCGCGGCGCCGACATCGACGCCGCAGAAGATTCGGCGCGCGCTCTCGACTGGCGAGGAGTCACTCATCGGGATCTTGCACGCCTCGGCAACTCGCGCTCACTCACGTCAACTGCTCGACAAAGGCCTCGAACTGCGTGCGCGACTGCTCGTCCGAGTACAAGCGCAGGTCGTTGAGGTCACCGTTGAAGACGATGTGCGGCAGCCCGAGCTTCGCGCTGACGCGCCCGGGCAGGCCGTAGCGATTGTTGGAGTTGTTCGGACAGGTCTTGGCGTCGTGGTAGATGATGCCGTCGATGCGATAATCGCGCGCCATCGCGGCGAGGTAGGCTTCTTTGAACGATTCCGAGCGAACGATGAAGAGCTCGGTGTAGGCGCGCGCCATGCCCAAAAATGGGTCGGCGGCGGCCAGCCCTTCGAAGATCCAACTGTTGCAGTAGGTCGATGCCACGACGCAGGCGTGCTGCGCCGCGAAGAGCTCGGAGTGCTCGCGCAGCTTGCCCCACACGGGCATCCCCTCCCAGTAGAAGCGATGCCGCTCGGCATCGACCGCGCCCACATTGGCCGCCCGACGCTCGTCGAGCTCGGCCGCGAGTATTTCGTAATAACGCTCGGCGCGCACATCGCCGCGCAGCACGACAGCGGGCCCCATGTGAATCGTGGCGTCGAAGAAGGACAAGGGGGACGGCTTCGCCTCGGCGAGGCGCAGCACCTTCTTCCAAGCGAGGGTGCAGCGGTAGGAGGACGCCACGGTCTCGCGCAGGCGATCGATGTCGAACTTGGTACCCGAAACAGCCTCGAGAGCGGGGAGCAGCGCCTCATGCTGCGCGATGACCGCTTGCACGTGGTCGCGGGTGACCTCGTCGACGCCGCGCGGCGTGTCGATGCCGAGGAGCGGAACGTGAAACTCGCGCGCGTAGAAGCCGAGCCAGTCTTTGACATCCCGGCACTGGTTGGTGTTGTAGACGAGCACGTCCGGCCGGGGCACGCCCGCAAAGCCATAGGCCCGGGTGAGCGGGGTCTTCTGGACCAAGTACGAGCCCACGTCCGAGGTGAGGTACGAGCAGATGTCGGGCGAGTAACCGGCGGCGTTGGCCAAAGGAATGAGATCGGCGGCCATGCGGCTCGAGCCGAGCATCGCCCCGTGGTTCTCTGGAAAGTGCACGCGAAAGCCAAAGGAGCGCAGGAGCTCGGCCGGCCCGACGCTCGTGCACCAAGCGATCTTGGCGGTCTTGTGCGTCGCGGCGTCGTTGAGCTCGTGAAAGTAGTCGCTCATGAGCTTTCTGAGCGGCTCGACGGACTGCAATTTCTTGACGAGCGGGGTCTTTTCGGGCGCCACGGTGAATCTCCTCGGCCTATGCTAGGGAGCGTTCGCCCCTGTCGTCAACCCGGGATCGCCGACCACCACGACGCGCTCGCCAAGAAGCTGGCCCGACGCCGTCTCGACGCTGCACGACCACAGGCCCGCCGGGCGCGGCCCGATGTTCTGCTTGATCGACCAGGTGCGAAAGCCCGCCTCGCGCCCACCGCGCACGGTGACGGCGATGCGATCGAGCTCCGCGCCGTCCTTGCGCCACACGTGCACGACCGCATCGCGCAGTCCGCGCGGCGCCGAGAGCGTGGTGTAGCAGACGAGCTGCGTCGGGGCCGCGCCGAGGCGCTCGGCGCCATCGAGGAGATCATAGGCGTCGAGCGCGGTGCCGATAGCGCCCTCGACGAGGCGCAAGGGCGCCGCGGGCACCGCACGCCGTCCGGCCGGCAGCGCCATGACGAGCGGCCACACAAGCGCGAGCGCGAGCACGGGGACGCGCCTGCGCCAAGTGGAGAGGGCAGGCGCGGACCAAACCGCGGCGAGCGGCACCGCGATCATCGTGGCGATGACGGCGAGGATGAGGCTCGTGCGATTGGCGAGCCCGAAGAGAGGCAGCATGGCGTTGCAGGCGGCGAAGCTCGCGAGGGACTGCAACAAGGCGCTGCCGACCGGGTGGCTGGCGACCCTCTTCTCGAGCGGCTCCCACAGAGTCACCGACGCCGCTGTGCCGAGCAGGGCGAGAAACACCGCCTGCCCGGGCGTGCCTACGTATGCGCGGTAGTAGAAGGGCAGCGTAAAGAAGAGGGCAAACTGGATCGGGTTGAGCGCGGCCATGCGGGCGAGCGCGCGAGCGAGCGCCACGCGACGAGCCGAAATAGCAGACAAGGGCGCACCATCGATGCGGCGCGCCACCAAGGTCGCGATGATGCCCGTCCAGGCGAGGGCGATGGCACCGACGACGAGCCAGGCGCGCTCGGGCCGCCGGTCCATCAAAGTGGCGCTGAGCGCGCCGAGCACGAGCGAGACCCAGGGCCAGGGCCGCGACCACACGAGGCGAGGCACGGCGCTCGTTAGGCTTTGCCGCGCGGGCGCGAGGCGCGGGCCTTGGTGGCAGGGCGCGCGGCGGCCGAAAGCGGCGTGCCGCGCAGCTCGGCAAAGAAGCTGCACTTGCCGCAGATGCGCTTCTTGTCCGCCCAGGTCCGCACCGTGCCGCCCATGCAGTGCGTGCCAGTCATCAGCCAGCACAGGTGACCCTGTCGCGTGCGGTACGCGAGGCAGGAGGCGCGACGCGCGCTCGGGCACGCGCACTCGATCCAGCAGTCCTTACGACCAAAGGCGCTGCCTTGACGATGAGCGAGGAGCACGAGGACGAGCATGCGCTCGAGGCTATCGCTCGGCTTGCGCCAGCCCTGCTCGCAGCTCTGCACGGTGCGCAAGGATACGCCGAGCAGCGTGGCGAACTCGGATTGGCTTACGCCGAGCTCCTCGCGCACGGTCTTCGGATGAGTGAGTCCCCGCCAGGCCGTCAATGAGTCTTTTGCCATAGCCTCCGTTGTAACACCGGCGCCGTCGAACCGCATCCAGATTCTCTTCGCCCGCCGCGGCGGCCCGCACCCCCCCCCACTCGCGCCAACACGAGGGCAGCCGTGCTGGCGCTGGCCGGGCGAATTTGGCGTTACGGCGAATCGGGCGCCGACTCGCCGCTCGTCGACTCCCAGCTCGCATAGAGCGCGGCCACGCGCTCCTCGAGCTCCTGCCGCTCATGCGCGAGTTCGCGGCACAACGCCGGGTCCGCGAAGACCGTGGGCTCGCAGAGCTGGGCGTCGATAGCACGTAGGCGCCCTTCTGCCGCCTCAATCTCGCCCTCGAGCCGCGCGGCTTCCTTAGCCCGCCGCGCCGTCTCGCGCTCTTTGCCCTTGCGCGCTTCGCGCTCCTGCAACCGCGCCGTCTTGCCGACGTCGGGCGGTTCGCTCGTCGCCGCCGCACGACCGGGCTCACCGCTCGCCTGCCGCTGCTCGCGCTCGGCCGCGGACTTCCACAAGAAGTACTCGTAGTCGCCCGGATACGCCGTGACGACGCCGCCCGAGCGCACCTCGACGACCTGCGTCGCCAAGCGATTGATGAAGTAGCGATCGTGGCTAATGAAACACAGCGTGCCGGCAAAGTCGGCGAGCGCCGACTCGATGACATCGCGGCTCACGAGGTCAAGGTGACTCGTCGGCTCGTCGAGCAGGAGCAGGTTGGCGGGTCGAGCCAGCATCTTGGCCAATGCGAGACGGCTCTTTTCGCCACCCGATAAGACGGCGATCGACTTGTCGACCGCGTCGCCCGAGAACAAGAAAGCGCCAAGAATGCCGCGCACGCGCGTCTCGGTCTCGAGTGGCAGCAGGGCGCGCAGCTCCGCGAGCACCGTGCGGTCGAGCCGCAAGGAATCGGTCTGATGCTGCGCGAAGTAGTAGGTCTCGACGTTGTGGCCAACGACGCGCTCACCCGCGTCGGGCGCGAGCACCCCAGCGAGCATCTTGAGGAGCGTCGACTTGCCGGCGCCGTTCTCGCCGACGAGCGCGATTCTCTCGCCGCGTCGAATCGTGTAGTCGAGGCCTTCGTACACGACGCGCTCGCCGTAGGCCTTCTTCGCGCCGCGCAGGGACATGACGAGGTCGCCCGAGCGCACGGGCTCGGGGAGGTTCATCTTGATGGCGCGGCGTTGACGCGGTGGCAGCGCCGGCTTGTCGGCGAGTTCTTGCTCGAGCTTAGTGACGAGCTTGGCGCGGCTCTGCGCCTGACGCGCCTTGCTCGCCTTCGCCTTGAAGCGCTCGATAAAGACCTTGGTCTCGGCGATCCGGCGCGTCACACTCGCCTGCTCGCGCAAGAGCTGCGCCTCGAGCTCGGCGCGCGCTTCCACGTAGTCGTCATAGTTGCCGGGGAACTGCCACAGCCCCTCGCTCGACAGCTCGGCGACGCTCGTGACCATGCGATTGAGAAAGTAGCGGTCGTGGCTGACGACGAGGTAGGCGCCCGGGTAGTCAGATAGGAACGTCTCGATCCAACCGAGGCTCGCGAGGTCGAGGTGATTGGTCGGCTCGTCGAGCAGCAACACGTCCGGCCGCGCGAGCAAGAGACGCGCGAGCTCGACCCGCATCCCCCAGCCGCCCGAGAGCGCGCCGAGCGGTCGATCGTAGTCCGCGCTCGTAAAGCCGAGCCCGGACAAGATCTCCTTCGCCCGCCCTTCGAGGGTGTGCCCCTCGACGAACCGATGCCGCCGCACGAGCTCGGTGTGGCGCGCGGCGAGCTCGCTGACGTCATGTGCGGACTCGGGCGACGCGAGCTGCGCCTCGAGCCGCGCAATCTCGGCCTCGAGCGCGAGCACGTCCTGCGCCGCCTCGAGCGTGTGCAGCAGCACACTCGTGTCGGCCGTGCGCTCGAGTTCCTGCGGTAAGTAGCCGACGGAGAGGTCGCGCGGCCGGGCGATGACGCCGTCGTCGGCGTGCTCCTCGCCGACCAGGATGCGCAGGAGCGTCGTCTTGCCGGCACCGTTCGGGCCAACGAGGCCGACGCGGTCGCCCGCCGACAAACGCAGCGACAGATTACGAAAGAGGCTCTGGCCGCCAAACGCCTTGGCGAGGGCTGTCACTTCGAGCATGTCGGTCGGCACCTTGCCACAGCCGCTGCGCTGGGCAAAGGTCGGCGGCGGTGGTTGCGCGACCTTCATTGACACCACGCGCCAACGCACCATACGATTCGGCGCCGAACAGACTACCCGAAAGGCAAGGTGCAGCGGCGATGATTGACCTTTTGTTGGCGGGCGGACCGTTCATGTTCGCGACCTTGTCCGTGTCGCTCGTGACCGTGAGCATCTCAATCTGGCGCGTCATTGTCCTGTGGGGTAGGAACGCCTCGCGCACGTCGCTGTTGGGCGAAGTGCTCGGCTACACCGAAGAGCGCTCGTACGAAAAGGCGCTCTCCTTGTGCGCCACGACGAAGAGCGCCCTGTCGAACATCTTGGGCGCGGCGTTGCGGCGCGCCGACCGCTCGGAGCGCGAGATCCGCCGGGCCGTCGAGGCCGTGGCCCTCGAAGAGGTGCCACGCGTCAAGTCGGGCACGGTGTTCCTGCCGCAGCTCTCCAACCTCGCTACGCTCTTCGGCCTCATCGGCACGATTCACGGTCTCATCGTGGCGTTTCGCGGCGCGGGCGCCGAGAACGCGGCCACGCGGCAAGCGGTGCTCTCGCAGGGCATCGCCATCGCCTTCTACAACACGTTCTTTGGGCTCACGGTCGCCACGCTCTCGGTCGTGCTCTACCTCGTGCTCATCGCCAAGACCAACGCCGTGCTCGCCTTCATCGAGCAGTCCGCGGCGCGCGTCATCGACAGCATCATCTGGCATCGCGAAGACCATGGCGAGGCGCACCCGGTGGCGCGCGCGGCCGGTCGTTAGAAGGGGGCAAGCGCGCCAATGTCCTTCGGTGGCGGGCACAAAGACGGGCTCGGCGGCCTGTTCGGCAAAGAGTCGGCCACGAGCTACGAGGTCTACTTGAACCTCACGCCGCTGATGGACGTGATGTCGAACATCCTCTTCTTCCTGCTCGCCGCCTTCGGCTCAACGCTTGTCGCGATCCTGCCGACCACAGTGCCGCTGCGCACGGCCGACGTCTCGCCCACCATCGAAGCCAAAGAAGACAAGGTCACGGTCACCTTGCGCGTCGACGCCACGAGCCTGCTGATGGCGCTCGACAGCCCGACGCTGCCGCCCGAGCAGCTGCGCGCGCTCGGCGCGCAGCTCGGCCGAGTCACCGTCACCAACGCCCGCACGGGCGAGAAGCTTGAACAGTACGACTACGCCGGCCTGACCGCGGCGCTCAAGCGCGTCAAGGAGCGCTACCCCGCCTCGCAGACCATGGTGCTCGTGCCGAACGACGACATCATCTACGAGACGGTGGTCGAGATCATGGACGCGGCGCGTGACTATCAACTGCCGAGCGGGCACAAGATGGTCCTGTTCGACGAGGTCGTGATGTCGAGCACACCCGCGTCGGAGAGCAAGAAGAAGTAATCCGCGCGCCCGCACAACGGGCGGACGGCGAGAGGCGGAGCATGGCAGGCGGTGGCGACAGCGGCAGCGAGTACGAGGTCAACATCAACTTGACCGCGATGCTCGACGTGCTCACGAATCTGCTCTTCTTTCTCATGTTCGGCTTGGCCGCGCAGCAGTCGGCCATCGAGCTCGAAGGCGGCGTGCGCTTACCGGTGTCGAGCGCTGAGCTGCCACCGAAGCACAACACGACGGTCGTGGTCGGCGAGAGGGAGCTGCGCATCGAGAAGGAAGTCATCGCCACGGTCACGGGTGGGCGGCTGCCCGGCAACAGCACGAGCCGCATCGAATCGCTATACCGCCGCCTCGTCACGCTGCGCGGCAAGCGCATCGCGGCCTCGGGTCCGAAGGACGCCGAAGAGGACACGCTGTTGGTCCTGTGCGACAAGACGACGCCGTATGCGCTCGTGCGCCGCGTGCTCGTGACGAGCGCCGAGGCGGGCTATCCCAAGTTTCGCATGGGCGTGTTGATGCAATGAGCGACCCTCGCGCGGTCACGCCGCCCGCAGCGGAGAGTACAGCAAGGGGCACGACTCGCTCGGCTGCGAGGCCCGACGCCACGCCCTGCGCGCGCTGCTCGCGCCCAGGCGCCGTGTGCGTTTGCGATCGCGTCGTGCCGCTTTCGACCGAACGACGCGTCGTCATCTTGCAGCATCCTCAGGAGCAAGACTTCGCCCTCGGCACAGCCGGCCTCGTCGCGGCCTCGCTCGACAAGGCAAAGCTCGTGGTCGGGTTGTCATGGGCTTCGCTCGAGCACGCGCTCGGCGAGCGCCGCGTCGACGCCAAGCGCTGGGCAGTCATCTTCCCACAACCGAAGGACAAGGAGCTGCCGCCGCCAACCGACGCGACGCACGTGCTCTACGACCGCCACGGCGGGGTGGTCAAAGCCAAGCAACTCGCGGGCATCATCGTCCTCGATGGCTCGTGGTCGCAGGCCAAGACCCTCTGGTGGCGCAACGCCTGGCTTCTCAAGCTCAAGCGCATGGCGCTGTACCCGACGACCCCTTCGATCTACGGCGCGCTGCGCCGCGAGCCACGGACGCAGTTCGTCTCGACGCTCGAGTCGGTAGCGCTCGCCTTGCGCGCCATGGGCGAGGACGCCGAGGTCGAGCTCGGCCTCTTGCGCCTGTTTCGCACGCTCGCGCAGCGCGGCCGTGACGCGAAGAAGGCCGGACTGAAACTGTAGCTACGCGCTCCTGCGACGCGCACCCGTCGAGGACCGACTTGGGCTACAGCGGCCGGTATCAGCCGGGCGCGTTGAACGAGAAGCGCACGCCCGTCAGCGTCTCCGAGGTCTCCCACAAGCGAGCCGCCACCGCCTCGTCGTGCGCGGCTGGCACGGCCTTGACGACCTTCGGCGCGCCGCGCAGCTCAGCGATGCCCCCCGGCCCAAAGTACTCGCCCCCGGCGAGTCCGGCTTCGGTCGCCGCCCGCACGGTGGGCCAGGCTCCATGCTCGGCGCTCTGCGCGACGAGCGCGCCGCCGACGCGCATCAAGAAGCGCTTGACTGGGCTCTGGTCCATCTCGGGGCCGACGAACTGGAGGTTCGTGCCCGCGTAGCCCGGATGGCAGGCCACGGCCGAGAGCTTGCGGCCGGCGCGCGTCGCGCGGCGTTGCAGCTCGAAGGTGAAGAGCAGATTGGCGAGCTTACTCTGCGAATACGCGGCCCAGCGCTTGTACGCCCGCTCGCCCATGAGGTCCTCGAAGTCGATGCGACCACTGCGATGATAGATGCTGCTCACCGAGACGACGCGCCCATGCGCCTGCAAGAGCGGCGCGAGCAGAAGGCCCGTGAAGGCGAAGTGGCCTAGGTGGTTCGTGCCGAGCTGCATCTCGAAGCCGTCCTTCGTCATGCGGCGCGGCAGCGCCATGACGCCGGCGTTGTTGATGAGCACGTCGATCTTCGGCTGGGCGCGCGCAATGGTCGCGGCGGCGGCGCGCACGGACTGTAGGTTGTCGAGCTCGAGAGGGGTCGTCGAAAGCGAAGCCTGTGGCACGAGGGCGCGAATGCGGGCGAGCGCCTCGTCGGCTTTGGCCTGCGAGCGGCAACACAAGACGACATGTGCGCCACACGCGGCGAGCTGCCGCGCGGCCTCGAAGCCGATGCCGCTGTTGGCGCCGGTGATGACGATGATCTTGCCGCTCTGACTCGGCGTCTGCTGCGGGGTCCACTTCATGGCGGTGCTCCTCGAAAGTAGCGTTACCGAGCATCTCACGCACAACGCGGGCGGCGCTGCAACTGTGCACGGCGCGCACGGTCAGGGCGATCGCGTCCTGGTCGGCCTTTGACGCGTGCGCGTCGCAGCAGCTCAATGCTGCAGAGCGCACGCGCCGCGTCAAAGGCGGCCGTGCTGACATGGACAGCGAGAACTCGCTTGCCCTGCGCTGACCCTCGGTCGCGCTGTTGCACCCGCGACCTGCGTGCTATGAGCAAACTCGTCATCATGGACCTCGAACGTCTCCTCTTCGTCGCCATCATCCTCACGGTCTTCGTGTTGTTCGCGGCCGTGCTCGTCTGGCGCCAACGCCGCCGCGAGCGAGACAGCGTCGCAGCGCGCGTGGCGGCTATCGAGAGCCGACGCCACATCCCATCGTCGCTGCACCCGGTCATCGACGCCGATGTCTGCATCGGCAGCCTCTCGTGCGTACGCGCCTGCCCCGAGGGCGACATCCTCGGCGTCATCGACGACGCCGCCGTGCTCATCGAGGGAGCGCACTGCATCGGCCACGGGCGCTGCGCCCGCGAGTGCCCGGTGCACGCGATTCGCTTGGTCTTCGGCACGAGTGAGCGCGGCGTCGACCTGCCAGAGATTGACGAGTTCTTCGAGTCGGGCCGCCCGGGCGTACACATTGTCGGCGAGCTTGGCGGCATGGGCCTCATTCGCAACGCCATCACGCAGGGCTTGGAAGTGGCCGACATCCTCGACGAGCGACTCGCCGAGATGCGACGCAGCCGCGGCGCTACCGCAAGCGACGTGGTCGACATCGCCATCGTCGGCGCGGGTCCCGCCGGCATTGCTACGGCCGTAGGCGCGCGCGCCAAGGGACGCTCCTTTCGTGTCCTCGATCAGCACCGCATCGGCGGCACGACGGCGAGCTATCCGCGCCAGAAGATCGTCATGACCGAAGCGCTCGAGCTGCCGATCTACGGGCTGTTTGGCAAGCCCGTCCTGAGCAAAGAGGAGCTCATGCACACCTGGGACAAGGTGTGCGCCAAGGCAGGGGTGACGGTCGAGACGGGCGCCAAAGTCGAGACCGTCGAGGGCGAGGACGGCGCCTTCGTGGTCGTCACCAACCGGGGGCGCGTTGCCGCGCGCAAGGTCGTGCTCGCGATCGGTCGGCGCGGCAGCCCGCGCCAACTCGGAGTGCCCGGCGAGAACCTACCCAAGGTCACCTACTCGCTGCTCGAGCCCGAGCAGTACGAGGGCAAACGCATGCTCGTGGTCGGCGGCGGCGACAGCGCTCTCGAGGCCGCAGCGGCCCTCGCGCACGCCGGGGCCGCCGACGTGACCCTCTCGTATCGGGGCGACAACGTGGCGAAGGCGCGACAAGCCAACCAGGCCAAGGTGAAGGCGCTGGCGGACGAGGGCAAGCTGCGCCTGCTGCTCGGCTCGAACGTCACCGCCATCGAACCCGGCCAAGTGCTCATCAAGACGGGCGAGCGCACCGACACCCTCGCCAACGACTTCGTCATCGTCTGCGCCGGCGGCGAGTTGCCGCTCGAGTTTCTGGCCAAAGCCGGGGTCACGGTCAAGCGCCACTTCGGCGCGTCGGCGGCAGGCGCCACGAGCCAGCGCGCGAGCGCCGCGCATGGCGTCGACAGAGGCCCCCGCTACCTCGTGCCGCTGCTCTGGGCGCTCGGCGCCGTCACGATCGCGCTGCTCGCCGACGCGGGTCGCGGCTACTACCTGCTCGACCGGGCGCACCAGCTCCACTCACCCCTGCGTGCCTCGTTGCGCTCCTCGGGCGTCTGGGGGCACGGCGTCGGCGTCGTGGCGACGCTCTTTATGCTCTCGAACTTCGCCTACGCCATTCGCAAACATATCCGCTCACTCAAGGGCTCGGCGCCGATTCGCTCCTGGCTTACGGTGCACATGTTCGTCGGCATCATGAGCCCGATTGTCATCGCCTTTCACGCGGCGTTTCAATCCAACAACATGCTCGCCACCGCGACGTTCACCTCCCTCTTGCTCGTGGTGGGCGCCGGGGTCTTCGGTCGCTTCATCTACAACCTCGTTCCGCGGCGGGGCGGCGAGGATGTCGATCCCGCGTTGCTCGCCGCGCAATACGCCCGCGCCCTGCAAGACATCGCGCTGCGCCTGGCCAAATGCGGCGAAGCGGCGAGCCCCGTGCTCGCCTACGCCCAGGCGGCAAAGACCGAACGCGGTTCATTCGTCGGTTGGCTCGTGCGCTTGCCGGTCGCACGGCTCATCGATCGAGCCTGGCGACGGCGGGCCCTCGCGCTCGTGGCGCACGCCGAGCGACCTGCGCTCGGCGACGCGTGGGGCGCGCTCATTGCCCTGCGCGATCAGTCGCGCTTTGGCATGAGCCTGCGCCGCCTCCTGTCGGCGTGGCGCATCGTGCACGTGTGCTTGTCGTTGGTGCTCGTTCTGATCATGGCGGTCCACATCGGCGTAGCGCTATATCTTGGCTATCGGTGGGTCTTGGGCTGAGTCCTCGAGCTGAGCTGACATGAACGAACACGTACACAAGGCGCTGCACCGAGGTTCGGTTGCGATCTTGGCGCTTGCCGTTGCGGCGTTTGGCGCTACGGCCGCGCGCGCGCAAACGTTCTCTCCCGGCGAGCTCGCCCGCCCCCACGCCGCGCTCGAGGGCATGGCCCACTGCACCAAGTGCCACGTGGCGGCCGGCAAGCTCGGCCCCGAGCGCTGCCTCGCGTGTCACACCGACGTCGCGGCGCGCCTCAAGGCGAACACGGGCTTGCACGGCAAGCTCGGCGCCGCTGAGCGGCAAGCGTGCGAGCACTGCCACACCGATCATCAGGGACGCGACGCGGCGCTCATCGACTGGGGCGGCGCGCAGAAGCGCTTCGACCATGGCAAGACCGGCTATGCGCTCACGGGCAAGCACGCGGGCAAAGAGTGCGATGTTTGCCACACGACGAAGTACATCGCCGACGCAACCGTGCGCGAGGGACTCGCCAAGGAACCGCAGCGCAAGACCTTGCTCGGCCTGCCTACCGCCTGCAAGAGCTGCCACTTCGACGAACATCGCGGCCAAATCAAGGGCGCCTGTGACACCTGCCACACGACCGCGGGCTGGAAGCCGGCGCCCGGCTTCTCGCACACGAAGACCACCTTCGCGCTGCTCGGCAAGCACGCCCCAGCGCCGTGCGCCAAGTGCCACGTGACGCTCACCGACGAGGCCTTCGAGGCAGGCGCCTTCCCGCCGCCGCGGGCTGCCACGTATGTCAAGTTCACAGGCGTCGCGCACGCCGCCTGCCTCGACTGCCACAAGGACTTTCACGAGGGCAAGCTCGGCGCAGTCTGCGAGCGCTGTCACTCGGCCGATGGCTGGCGCAAACTCAAGGCGGGCGGCATCGATCAGGCCTTCCACGCGCGCACGAGATTCCCGCTGCTCGGCCTGCACGTGAGCGTCCCCTGCGCTCGCTGCCATGGCCCCTTCCCCGGTGTGCCGGTCAAGTACAAGGGCCTGCCGTTCGAGGCCTGCACGAGCTGCCACTTCGATGCGCACTTTGGGCAGCTCACCCGGAACAACGAGACGCCCGCCTGCACCAACTGCCACGATAACCAAGGCTTCGTGCCACCGCGCTACGAGCCCGCACAGCACGCGCAAACCCGCTTCGCGCTCGCCGGCGCGCACGTCGCCGTCGCGTGCGTGCGCTGCCACGCGAAGTTTCCCGAGCTTGGCGCGGACTACGCGGACGCGATGGCGGCGGCGCAAAAGAAGGGCCTGGCCGTCAAGGTGAGCTACACCAAGCTGCGCCAAGACGGTGACCTCGCGCGCTGCGAGACCTGCCACCGCGATCCGCACGGCGGGCAGCTCGTCAATAAGCCCGCCGGCTGCGCCGGCTGCCACGAGGTGAGAGATTTTCGCCGTCTCACGTTCATGCACGATCGTGACTCGAGCTTCGCGCTCAGCGGCAAGCACGCGCAGGCGCCATGCGTCGGTTGCCACGCGCGCGATCCTGTTACGGGCATCGTACGCTACAAGCCCGTGCCGACCGCGTGCGCTGCGTGCCACCGCGACCCACACTTTGGTCAGCTCGCGCGCGACGCCGATGCGACACGCTCGCCGGCGCCGACGCCCCTCGTGCCTGACCCGACGCCCGCGGCCAGGGCCGGCCGCGCCGCCAAGACGACCGACTGCGCGCGCTGCCACGAAACGCTCGACTGGAAACGCGTCCGCTTCGACCACAACGACGCCAAGCAAGCGGGCTTCGCGCTCGGCGGCCAGCACAGCAAGGCGCCGTGCGCGAAGTGCCACCCCGAGGTCACGCTCGCAAGCGGCGCCAAGCTGCGACGCTACAAGCCCGTGCCGACGACGTGCGAGCGCTGCCACGCCGACGTGCATCGCGGCGCCTTCGCCGACGTAGCGGCGGCCCTCGCGACGCACGGTACGCCACGACCGCCGGGCTGCGTCGGCTGCCACTCGCCGGACGGCTGGCGACCGGCGATGTTCCCGCACGAGGCGACGGGCTTCGCGCTCGAGGGACCACATGGCCGGGCGCAGTGCTCCGACTGCCATGGCAACAACTTGCGCCGCGCGTTGTCGCGCGAGTGCTCGACGTGCCATCGCGATCCGCATGCGGGCGAGTTCGGAGCGCGCTGTGCTGGGTGCCATGAGGCGCGCAGTTGGCGCTCGACCTTCAACGCCGATGCGCACCGCCGCACGAGCTTCCCACTCATCGGCCGGCACGCCGTGCTGCCGTGCACCGAGTGCCACGGGGAGCTACGCGATCGCAGCTTCGCGCGCGCCCACGTCGACTGCGTGAGCTGTCACGCCGACGACTACGATCGCGCCGCTTCGACTTCGATCGACCATCGCGCTGCGGGCTTCGGTCTCGAATGCCAGGCCTGTCACTCGGGCTGGACCTTTGCGACCGGGAGCTTCCCGGCGCACGAAGTCTGCTTCGCCCTAAGCAGCGGGCCACACGCCCGCATCGGCTGCCGCGATTGCCACACGACGCTCGACAGTGGCGTGCAGATCACGGGCGCCTGCAACACCGGCACCGCGGCGTGCACCGCCTGCCACTCGCATTCCTGCGCGCGCAGCGACAGTGAGCACCGCAACGTGCCCGGCTATCAGTGCCGCGATCGCAAGTGCTACGAATGTCATAGGTTTGCGCCATGACGCGCGCGCTGACCCTGCTGACCGCCGCCCTAGCGGTTGTCCACCCGAGCGCCACGGCGCGCGCGGCGGAGCCGGCGCCGGCGCTTGACGGGGCTCCACGACGCAGCGCGCCCAAAGAGGGCCATGTCACCTACGTGACCCGCGAGCGCGCGTTTCTCGACTGTGGGGCGCGCTGCGGCTTGCAGGTCGGCGAGACGCTCGCCTTGGCACGCAACGCACGGCTCGTGACGACGTGTCAGCTCGACCAGGTGGCCTTCGACGCGGCGAGCTGTCTGACCGGACAGGCGCGCCTCGGCGACGCCTTCGCGGTGCGAGCCGCGCCCGCGCCGCAGGACACACCACCTGTGCCGGCCGGCGGCGTCGCGAGCGGCGCTGGCGCATCCTCGCCGGCTGCGACGGCGCCCTTCGCCCCCCTGCCTCCGGGCGAACTCGAAGGCGTTCGGGACGCGCTCGAGCGCGAGCCCTACGCCCTCGTCGATGAAGGCGCGACGCATCCGCAGGCGCTGCGCACGCGGGTGCCCGCGACGCTCACGATTGGGCACGACGCCTATTTCACGGCGACGCGTGACAACACGCGCTTTTCGCGTGAACGCGTCGAGGTGTCGCTGCGCGGTGTGCCAACGGGCCTCGGCAACCTGCGCGCTTCGGCCGACGCGTCGGCTTGGTACTGGACCGAGAACAGTCACGAGAAGGCGCAACTCCTCGTCTGGCAGCTCGAGGCGAGCTCGCGCGAGGCCGACCAACCCGTCGCGCTCGCCTTCGGGCGCCTGTGGCCCGTCGGGCCAGCGGGCGTACGTGCGCTCGACGGCGCGCAGGGTGGCTGGCACTACGCCAACCTACAGCACACGTTCGAAGTCGGCGCGCTCGGCGGTGCCTTGCCTGACCCCTTGTCGCTCGCGCCGCGCCCTGCCGAATGGCTCGCTGGCGCCTACCTGACGCACTCATTCGCAAGTGACACGCAAGGGCTCTTGCGCTTTTCGCGTGAGGCGGCGCGCGTCGCCGCGCGGCACCTCGCCGACGGCACGACGCGCGGCGATGCCGACCTCGACCTGCGGCTCGGCTTCGGCCCGCGCTTCGACCTCGCGCTCGCCGGCCAGGTGTCGACCACGCCCGCGCTCGAGCGCGCGAGCGCGTCACTCGTCACGCGACCGAGCGACGCGTGGCGCCTGCAGCTCTCGGGGCGCCGAGTCGGCAAGAGTTCGCTCGACGCCCTCGACCTCGGTCGCACGGCGGCCATGAACGAAGCCATCACGACAGCCGACGTCGACGTGCAGTGGAGCGCCGCGCCCTGGCTCGTTATCGCCGCGGCCGTCGACGGGGCCCAAAGCGACGTGACCGGCCACAACCGCGTCGGCCTCGGCCCTGACCTCACGTGGCCAACGCTGCTCGGTCGCTTCGGCAGCCTCTCGGTCGGCTACCGCGAGGAGCTCGGCTGGCTCGCTGGGCGCAGCGTTTCGACGCAGCTCGTCTCAGTGCCGGCGCAGAGTTGGCGCACGCTCGTGCGTATCGCCTATTACGAAGACCACGGCACGAAGACCGGCGCTGGCCCGACGCAACGCGACCTGTCGCTCTTCGTGCACGGCGATTTCGCCCTCGCGAGCGCGCTCGCCGTACGCGCCTCGGCCCTCACCCGCGTCTCGCTCGATGGTGACCGGGGCGGACCGCTCGGGGCGGCGCTCGTGGCCCAGCTGTCGCTCGTAGCGACGGCGTGGTGACCTCCCAAGGCGTGCCGTAGGTAGCGCGGCCGGCGCCGCAAGACGACCGCTCGCAGGTGCGGCGGTTCCGGCATAGCCGAGCCACGCCTGCTGTGCTAGCCTTGCCGTGGTTGGGCGCTGCCCGTCCGCAGCACGGCAGGCGGGCGACGCAGACCTTGGAGGGGACCATGCCAAAGAGCAGCATCGTTTCGACCCGGTGCGCTTGCGTACACGTCATTCTGGCCTTGCTCGCCATCGGCGGCGCGCCAGGCTGCCAGGCCGTGGGCTCGGTCAGCGGGCCCGACGCAACGGCGACGAGCGCGGCGGCCATCGTGCTCGCCAACGCCGCCGGCTTGACGACGAACGAGAGCGGCACGAACGCCACTTTCGACGTGACGCTCGCCGCCGCGCCGAACGCCACCGTCACCATCGTTGTCGCATCGCAGGACGTGAGCGAAGTCGCGGTGAGCCCCGCCTCGGCGACGCTCACGTTTACCTCCGCCAATTGGAGCGCGGCGCAGCGCGTGACCCTCATCGGCCAGGACGACGCCCTCATCGATGGCCCAATTGCGCTCGCGGTCACGCTCGACGCCTCGGCGAGCGCTGACGCGAGCTACCAGGCGCTCGCACCTCTCAGCGTCGCGGTCACCAACGTCGACAACGACACTGCCGCCCTCAGCGTGACGCCGAGCTCGCTCGACACCACCGAGGGGGGCAGCCCGGTCATCTTCACCGTGCAGCCGACGACGCCGCCCGCCGCCGCCACGAGCATCATCGTCAGCGTCACGAGCGGCGACTCGAGCGAAGGCGTGGTGAGCCCGGCGCAGCTCACGTTCGACGCCGCCAATTGGGCTACGGCGCAGAGCGTGACGGTGACGCCGGTCGATGACACGGATCAAGACGGTACGCAGACCTACACGATCACGCTCGACCCCGCGACGAGCACCGAGCCGAGCTACGCCGCCCTCGCGGCGCAGAGCGTCACGATCGACAACGCCGACAACGACGTGGCAGGCCTCACGCTCACGCCGAGCGCGCTCGAGACGATGGAGGGCGGCCCCGCCGTCACCTTCACCGTCCGGCCGACCTCGGCGCCGTCGGCCGGGGCGAGCGTGATCCTCGACGTCACGAGCCTCGACACCAGCGAAGGCACGCTGAGCCCGAGCCAGCTCACCTTCACGGCCGCCAACTGGACGAGCCCGCAAACGGTCACGGTCGCGCCGGTCGACGACGCGGCGCAAGACGGCGACCAAACGTACACCATCGAGATCGATCCGGCAGCGAGCACCGCCGCGGCCTACGCGAGCCTCGCCGTGCAGACGGTCACCGTGCAAAACGACGACAACGACACGCCGGGCCTCGCCATCAAGCCGCTCATGCTCACGACGCACGAGGGTGGCGCCGTTGTCACCTTTACGGTGCGGGCACGCTCGGTGTTGAGCGCCGGCCAACCAGTGAACGTGGACGTCACCAGCCTAAACACTGCCGAGGGCACGCTGAGCCCGAGCACGCTGAGCTTCGACGACACGAACTGGAGTGTGCCGCAGACCGTCACGATCACGCCGCTTGACGACGGCTACACCGATGGCGACCAGGTCTACGACGTAACGCTCGATCCCGCGGGCAGCGCCGACGCGAGCTATGCGAGCCTCGGCACCCTTACGGTTCAAGTGACCAACACCGACAGCGAGCCGGCGGGCCTGATTCTCACGCCGACGACGCTCATCACGACTGAGGGCGGGGTGTCGCAAAGTTTCACCGTGCAGCCGGCCGCGCAGCCGGCGCCCGGCACGACGATTTCGCTCGCGCTCGACAGCACCAACACGAGTGAGGGCACACTGAGCACGTACTCGCTCAGCTTCGACGATGGCAACTGGACGAGTCCGCAGACGGTGTTCGTCTACCCGCAGAGCGACGGGGTGGTCGATGGCGATGTCGTCTACGCGATCACGCTCGATCCCGCGGCGAGCACGACGCCCGGCTACGCCACGCTTGGCGTGCGGAGCGTCTCGATCACCAACCGGGACGTCGACGCACCGATCGTGGTCACCGACATCACCGGCCTCGTGCCGTACGCCGGCAGCGTGACCGCCGGGGGGCGAGCCCGCTTCCTCTTCGATGTCGCCGCGTTCACGCGCTACGTCGTGACGTTGAGTGGTCTCGCGGCGAACGCCGACCTCGGCCTCTACATGGACAGCAGCTTCACATCTTCGCTCGGCGGCTCGGCCCACCTCGGGACCACAGACGAGCAGCGGACTCTGTTCATTCCAAACAACCGGCTCTACCTCGAGGTCGACGCGACCGCGGCCGCGGCCGACACGAGCTTCACGCTCGACGTGCAGCCCTTCGTGCCCCCTGCGCCGGTGGATCTCGACGGCATGCTGCCCCGCACAGCGACCATCGACGTGGGCGTGGCCGAGTACTTTGTCACGAGCGTAACCCCGGGCAGTCTGTATTCGGTGAGCCTCAGCGGCACCGACGGACCGGTTCGTCTGCAGGTGTATGACGACGACAGTCAGTTCGCCTTCTCGTGGTGCGGCCGTGTCGGCAACGCCTCCTGCACGCTGCAGACGAGCGGTTCGTTGCTGTACCTGACGGTCGACGGCGAGTCCTTGGGCGCGACCGCCACCTATACGCTCGATGTGCAACCCTACGTGCCGCCGACGCCACAGGACCTCGATGGCACGTCGTTGCCCTATACGGACACTCTCGCGCAGGGCAGCACGCGTTACTTCGTAAAGACCGTGACGCTGGGCGCGACGTACACCGTGAGCGCGACTGACCTCGGCATGGCAGGCCAGCTCGAGGTGTTCTACGACAACACCTTCCTCGGCAACGTGTGCGTAGAGATGAGCTTCGGCGCGGGCAGCGTGCAGTGCGTCGTGAAGGCGAACGATACTCTGCTCTACCTCGCGCTCGACGGCACGGATCTGTCTGCCGACAGTCCCTTCACGCTCGACGTGCAACTCTATGTGCCGCCGACGCCGACCGACATTACGAGCAGCTTGCCGAACTACGCGGACAGCGTGGCGAGCGGCGCGGCGAACTACTATGCCGCGACGGTGACACCCGGGGTGTATACGGTCAGCCTAAGCGGCCTCACCGACTTCGCTGAGCTCGCCGTCTACGACGACAGCTCGTTCGTGTTCGCGCGCTGCACCTACCTAAGCCCGAGCAGCGCCCGCTGTACGGTGCCGGTGAGCGGCGGCACGGTCTACGTCGGCGTGAGCGGAAAAGGGCCCGGTACCGCAGACTTTGTCCTCGATGTGGCCGCCGTGTCGATCACGCACCTCTCGAGCGGCGTACTACCCTACGACGACGCGGCCGCGCCGTTGCGCGACAACTACTACGATCTGCCGGTCACGCCAGGGAACTCCTACGAGATCACGATCACGCATCTCACCAATGACCTCGACCTGAGCGTGTTCAGCGACCCGCTGTATTCGTCGTGGGAATGTGGCTCGTACAACGGCGGCACGACCGACGAGCTCTGTACGGTGACGGCGAGCGGCCCAGTCCTTTACGTGCAAGTCGGTTCCAACTACGGCGGGACGACCGTGACCTACACGGTGGGCGTGACCAACCTCGGGCCGTGAGGGCGCTCACATGAAACGGTCGACATCCATCCTCCTCTTCGACGACACAAAGCCCATCACGCGGGCCGGCGCTCGTGTGGTGCGTCCCTGCGCCGCCGCGCTGCTCACGGCGACCCTGGCTTCCTGTAGCATCGACCTCGCGCCCCCGGAGTCGTTGCAGCTGCGCTGCACGAGTGACCGCGAATGTCCGGTGCCGCTGCAATGCAGCACCGGCATCGGCCGCTGCATTCGGCCAGGGCAAGACACCGAACCACCGGGCGTGGTGGCTGGCTCGCCGCGGCTCAGTCGCGCTGCCGTAAGCAGGGGGGTGGAGCTGACGGCGACCTTCGCCGTAACCAAGGCGCTCGCCCAAGAGCCGCGCGTCTATTTTGGCTCGCCCGGGCGCGAGGCGTTTGCATCGAGCAGTTCTTCGACGCCCACACCCACCGCCTCATGGTCGGGGGCGGCAGAGGCGGCGTCCTCGGCGCCGAGTGCTACGTGAGCAGTGGCTTCGCTACGGCGTGCCAAGATCTTTGGTGGCTCGACGGAGCGACCTGGCGCCAGATCGACCCGCGCGCGATGCTCGCCCTGCCGCCCTTGAACTCCGACGGGATCGTCGCCTGGGATCCGAGCGGCGGCGACCTGCACTACCTCGGCGCCGATGCGGCGCAAAAGACGATGACCGATGGCGTGCTGGCCCTGCGCTACCCAGCGCCGCCCGCCATCGAGACGACCTTCGACTTTGCGCGCTCCGGCATCGAGCGCGCTCGGGTCGACAAAGCGTGGGTGACCGTCTACGCCGGGGCGCAGGGCGAGCCGCTCGTGCCGGCGAGCGCCGGAGCCGCTCTTTGGGTGTGGACTTGGGGAGCGCGTCTCGACGAAGAGACGGCGGCCGGCGTCGGCGGCCGGTGGGTGCGAGTCATCGCCAACACGGCCGCGGACGATGCGAGCAGTACGGTGGCCGCGAGTCTCCTCGACTGGGAGGCCATGCACGCCGAGCAGGCCCGCGCGCTGCTCGGGGGCAACGGGCTGCTGCACGTGCAAGTACGGCCCGCCGGGACGGCGACCTTCGGCGTCGGCGGCGAGAACCCGAGCGTGGGCCTCGACTATGCCGAGGTGCGGCTGCGCTACTTGCTCGACTGAGGGTCGCTAGCGAGGCCGATCGCCCTGGTGACGGTGATAGCTGCGGATGGCTAGCTCTCCTTGTGACCGTGCAACGGCGGGACAGCCAGGAGCCTCGTTTTGGTGTGCGAGGGTGGCGGTACCCTGATCTGTGCCAAGCGCCAGCTCGTGCTTTCCAGTTGTTGTCCAGGCTTCTCGTCCGGGATACGGTGGCGCTCCATGCTGGCACAAGCCAAGTCCGCCACGCCGCCACCGACGCGGCCGAATCGGCGCCGATGACCAACCCGTTCTTCGACCACCCGATTCTGAACTCGCCCTACGCCGCCCCCTCACGCTACTGGGAGCTCGACGAGACCGGCCAGCCGACGCAACGCACGCTCGAGCAGCGCCGCCCGGCCAACTTCATCACGCCGATCCCGAAGCCAAGGAAACGAAAGCAAGACGCCGCCCAGGCCGAGTACGAGTACCTCTACGACAAGCCCTACGACGACAAGAAGAAAGTGCGCGTGGCCGGCCCATTCACGGTCGAAAGCCTAAGCCCGCACCGCATGCTCGGCGTGAACGAGAACAACGAGCTCATCGACACCGTGCGTGAGCCCAAGGGCCCGTACGCGGCCAAGCAATCGTTCGGCCAGATCGTGCTCGAGAACCTCAAAATGGCAGGCGTCCAGCAGGCCCACAAGCAAGACAAGATCGTCTTCACGGCGCTTACGCCCTGGCCGGGCGAGCTCGTCTGCGGCGAGGGGCGCTACCAAGAAGGCCGCGTTGAGAAGCGCGCCGGCATCTTCATCGGGCCAGAGTTCGGCACCGTGGCTCGCCCCGATCTCGTGCAGGCCGCGCGCGAAGCCGCCGACGCCGGCTTCGACGTCCTAATCGCCTGCGCCTTCAACTTCGAGGCGCACACCACCGAGTTCAACAAGCTCGGCCGCGTGCCCGTGCTAAAGGCGCGCATGAACGCCGACCTGCACATGGTCGACGACTTGAAGAACACCGGCAAGGGCAACCTGTTCGTCATCTTCGGCGAGCCCGACGTGACGCTGCTCCCCGAGAAGAGCGGGCGCATCGCGGTCAAGGTCATCAATCATCTTGGCGACGAGGTGATGAAGGTGTTCAAGGTATGATTTCAGTTCACTTGGCGGAGGTCACCCGATGAAGGTCGCTTTTATCCAGCCGCGCTTTGAGGGTGCTCGCTTCTCCGAACACACCTTGCCGCTTGAAGTGGCCAAGGATCTGGCGGCTTATGAGACCTTGGTGGTGGAGCTGGCAAAGCACCTATATTTGCAGAGCCACCCCGAGCGCCAGCGGGTGCCAAAGGGGTTTGCGGCCGATTTCCACCTTCATCTCGAGCGGGTCGATGAAGGCAGCGCACGGACGATGCTTTGTCTCGTCGCCGCCGGCTTGTTTCCCCCGGGCTCAGACGGCGGTTCCGACTTCGCGCGAGCACGTGACCTGATTACGGAGTGCGTGGCTGCAACGGATGGCCAGCTTCCACCTGCATTCCCGCGCGAGTTACTGGTTCACTTCAACCAGGTCGGCAGATCGCTCAGAGACGACGAGCGCATGGAGCTACCCGGTGCGGGAAACTTGGTGGGCAACCTTACCCCCGAGCGAAGAAAGCGCCTGGTGCTCGCGGCCGACAGTGTCTATGAGCGCGCGGTCGTTTTGAAAGGGACGATCGGCGAAGCCGACTGGGAAGAGTCGACGTTCCGCCTGCGCCTGGCCGACGGCGATACCGCTGTGATCCCCATGCCGAAGGATTTTCACGCGCGGGCTCGAGAGTACGGTGGAAGGCTCCGTCATCAAGTGACCATCGAAGGCGTTGGCGCGTATGATTCATGGGACAAGCTACGGAAAATGGTGTCGGTTGAATCGGTTGAAATTCAACCGAACTACCAACTATCGGCGCGGTTCGAGTCGTTGTCGACGCTGGCCAACGGCTGGTTGGAAGGCGAAGGGCTCGCGCCAGACAAGGTCAAGCTCTCTGAGGTTGCTGAGAACTTGATCGAGCATTACCCGGAAGAGCTGCCGCTGCCGGCGATCGCGCCGACACCGGAAGGCAATCTGCTCCTCGAATGGGACGCCCCGGGAGATCCATCGGTCGATTTGCAGCTCGATTCCCTCCGCGCCTTCTTCCACGCTTTGCCGCCCTCTGGCGCCGAAATCGAGCGCACTTTTTCCCTGTCGAGCGGCGATGAGTGGCAGGCGCTCTACGCCTTCCTGTGCAGGACACTGGAACGCGCGCCACATGAGCCCCGAGACGGTACTTCTTCGGCAGGTCCACCCGGCCTTCATTCCTGAAGGACAGCTCACCAGTCAGGCGTTCATGCCTTTTCCGAAGGACGACGGTAAGCTCTCTGTTTACGATGGCGACCAAATTAGCGCCGAAGCATCGCATAGGCACTACACCGAAGTGCTCGGCAACGCATCCGACAGTGTGTGGGGCGTGAGCTGCGCGGAGGTTTCTTCCACCGGCTTGACGAGCGCGCCTGATCCCATGTCCAATTTTCCATCCCATTCGGTGATAGATTTTTCCGCCGAGCCAGCAAACCAGTTCAGGAGACTAGCGAAGAAGCTCAAAACCCTTGCCTTGGCCCGAGGCTGCCTCCACGCACCCTGATTGGCCGCGAGGGGTACATGGACTTCCGCATCGCCTACATCTTCATCGACAGCCTGACGCGGCTCCGCATCTTCGACAACCGCATCGAGGTGGAGAGCCCGGGCGGCTTCCCCGGCTCGGTGACGCGCGAGAACATCGGCCACGTTGGCTCCCAGCCCCGCAACCGCCAGCTCGTTGACCACCTGCGCGAGTTTCCCACACCGCCCAACCTCGATGCGGGTGAGGGCGTGCCGATGATGGTGGCCTTGATGGAGAAGTCGGCTCTCTATCCGCCCTTCTTTTCCAGTCGCGCCACCGCGCCTTCGGGCGTGATGGTGACGCTCCTCAAGACCGACAGCGCGCTGAAAGCCTCCAAGCGGCTCAAGGCGTGGGTCGGTCGGAGTTCTCGAGATAGCCAACCCCGCAGCGGGCAAGCGGATGCGGCGCTACCGGCGGGCCGGCGACTTCGTACTCGACCGTTTTCTAGAGGTCGAGAAAAAGGATGACGGCCACGACAAATGGCGAACAAAAACATGCCCCTAGCGAGAACTCCTTTTTCTCGTGGCCCTTCCTGAGCGCTTTTCATCGGCGCACGGCTTGGCGACACACCGCGAGTTGCACCCGATGAAGCAAATGAACTACCGCATCGCCGACACCTTCATCGACAGCCTGGCGCGGCTGACGGGCGACGAGCAGAAGGCCGTCAAGACCACCGCGTTCGACCTGCAGATGAACCCGGCGAGCCCCGGGCATCGCTTTCACAAGCTCGACAAAGCGCGCGACAAGAGCTTCTGGTCGGTGCGCGTCGGCAGCGACCTGCGCCTTATCGTCCACAAGACCGACGCCGGCTTGCTGCTCTGCTACGTCGGCCATCACGACAAGGCCTACGAGTGGGCCGAGCGCCGCAAGCTCGAGGCGCACCCGACCACCGGCGCTGCGCAGATCGTCGAGATCCGCGAGACGGTGCAAGAGATCCTTGTCCCCAAGTATGTCGACGCTAAAGTGCGCAAGCCCGCGAGCCCGCCGAACCTGCTCTTCGCCAAGCAGAGCGATGAGAAGCTGCTCGGCTACGGCGTTCCCCCGGAGTGGCTCGCCGACGTGCGCGCCGCCACCGAAGACTCGCTCTTCGCGGTCGCCGAGCATTTGCCCGCCGAGGCGTCGGAGGCGCTGCTCGAGCTGGCGACTGGGGGCGAGCCGCGACCGACTGCTGTGGCAGCGGACTCGGCGACCGGCTTCGACCATCCCGACGCGCAGCGGCGCTTCCGCGTCATGGCCAAGGCCGAGGACTTGGAGCGCGCGCTCGAGTTCCCCTGGGAGAAGTGGACGGTGTTCTTGCACCCCGACCAGCGCGATCTTGTGGAGCGCGACTATGCGGGGCCGGCACGCGTGTCGGGGTCGGCCGGGACGGGCAAGACGATCGTGGCGCTTCACCGCGCCGCCTATCTCGCGCGCCAGCATCCCGACGCGCGGGTGTTGCTCACCACGTTCTCCGATACGCTGGCCAACGCCTTGCGCACGCGCCTCAGGCGACTTCTCTGCAACGAGCCGCGACTTGCCGAACACCCTCTTCTTCGCTGGCGACCTCGGCCAGCGCATCTTCCAGCAACCCTACTCGTGGAAGACGCTGGGCGTGGATGTGCGGGGCCGCTCACGAACGCTGCGCGTCAACTACCGCACCTCGCATCAGATCCGTCGCCAGGCTGACCGCCTGCTCAAGGCCGAGATGACCGACATCGACGGCAACAAGGAGCTGCGCAGCGACACGATCTCGGTCTTCAACGCAAAGGATCGAGACAGTCGGCGACGGGGGCGACCTGCTCCTCGAGGCCACCCAGAACCGCGAGAGGCAAGGCCGGCGAGAGCTGCGCGGCGCTGGCCGCGTGCGTCGATGGCGCGGTGTGTATCGAGGACGTGTGCCGTCAGCTCTGCTCGGGCGCGCAGCAATGCCTGGCAGGGCAGGGATGCGTCGTCGGCCTGTGTGACGCATGCGGTGCCGATGCAGATTGCACCGGCGTCGGCGTTTGCCAAGGTGGCGCCTGTGTCGTTGTCGCCAAAGGCACGCTCGACGAGCCTTCTGACGTTGCGACGAGCCTGCTTGGTCCATACGACGTGCAGCTCACCTGGCGAGACAACAGCGACACCGAGACGGGCTATGTCATCGAGCGCTGCCTCGGGGTGGCATGCGGGGGAGCCGGAGCCTTGTACACTGATGTGGCGACACTGCCGCCTGACAGCGTCGAGTTTTCTGACCTCGGGCTCGTAAGCGAGACGATTTACTTCTATCGCGTGTCGCTCGCCTTCGGCGCGAGCCGCAAGGGCGCAGTGGTGAGCGGCATCGCCACGGCGCCGGCAGCGCCAACGCGAGTGGAGGTGCTAGAGACGGACCGCGCCCCGCGCGTACTGACGGTGCGTTGGCTCGACTTGTCCTCGAGCGAGACGGGCTATCGGGTCAGCTTCGTGCGCCAATGCTCGACGTGCAGCGGCGAGACGCCGGTGAGCGTGCTCGTTGGGGCAAACGCGACGAGCGCCGAGCTCAAAGTGCTATCGCCGAGCACCACGTACGAGATCACGGTCGAGGCGATGAAGGACATGGTCGCGTCAGCGCGGGTAAGCGTCATCGCGAGCACGACCAAGGCAAACGATCCGCTTCTGACGTGGGGGCCAGCCGCCCCGGGTCTCGCGGAGGTCAGCGGACAGTGCCGGCTGAGCGCCCCAGCGAGCGTTGCGCTCGACCCCGCGGCGACGCTGCAGGCTACGCTCGGCACCGTGCAGGGGGCCACCGTTCTCAACGCCACAAATGGGGTGACCGCCGAGCTCACGGACTTCACACCAGGCGCGCGCGGCGTCACCTGGACCGTCACCGACTCGCTGTTCGGCACGTCGACCCTCGCCAAGAGCGTGACGTTGCTAGGCCCGAGTGCACGGCTGCAGGCGCCGCCGAACTTGCCCGCGCCCGAAGCCAAACTCGGTCGCGATGTCATGGCTGGCCGGCAACCGTTGCTCGCGCCGCTTGTGGCGCCGTGCCAGAAAGCCTTGGGGCAGCGCGGCTCGCTGGCCGCCGGTGACGACCACCAACCGGCTTGCGCCCGCCGACGTTACAACCTTGGGCACGAGCATCGTGGCCGCGGCGGCAGAGCACCTTCATACCTGCGCCTTGACAGCCGCCGGGGCCGTCAAGTGCTGGGGCCGCAACCTGTTTGGCGAGCTCGGCCTCGGCGATACGACCGACAGGCTTACGCCCGTTGACACGCCCGTGCAGGACGGCGCCGTGCTACGACAAGGCCCGCTCGTGGTCGTTCCCTAGCTGTAACGCGCGCGCTCGAGGCCTATGGTGCCCGTACCTACCAAGTCGAGCGAGCCGTGCCCTGCCCGGCGCATTGCACCTCGATGGTGCTCGGCGACCAGATCTGCAGCGAGCTCTGGTAGAGGTTGTTGGGGGAGCGGCTCTCCCAGGTGATGTAGGTGTCATCGGCCCTGCGGGACGCATTGTAGGCCGGGATGGCGACGGCGAGCGAGAGGGCAGTATTGACGAGACCGCCCGCGAGGGCGTTGAGCACGGTCGTCTTAGTGGTCACCTCGGCGAGGCCACCGGGGCAGAGCTCGTCGACGTTCGGCCGCGCGCCGGACTCGATGAGAGCATACAGCCAGCGGTGGTTCCACTCATCGTAGGCGATCTGCCCGCGCGGGGCCTTGGTGTAGTACGTGGTCGTATAGCAGCCGGCGACGAACGCGCCGAGCAGCGACAGCGCGACGAGGTGTAGCCCCGAGAGGAGATGCGAGCGGCTAGTGACCATGGGTCGCCTCCTCCTTCTGCATGTCGTCCCAGATCGGCGTGCCGGGTGCGGCCTTGCCGGGCGCGGGCGCCGCTGACCCGGACGCGGGCGCGGCCAACCCCGGCGCGGGCGCAACCGGCCCTGGCCTCGGGCCCTCATCGAAGCCGCCGCCTCGCCGCGCGCATTCGATCTCGGCGGTGCGCGGCGTGTAGATGGCGAGCGTGACAACCGACAGGAAGCCGTCGAGAAAGGTCGTCAGGTCGCGGATGCGGGCAAAGCCCTGCGGGCAGATCGCGTCGAGGTCGATAGTCTCGTGCCCCACGACGCCGCCGAGGAAGAAGCGAAGGTTCTGCTCGCGGATGTGGCCGTCGCCGACCCGCTTGCTGACGATCGTGTTGGCGGCGCAGCCGCCGATGATGCTGACGGCGAGCAGCACCCCGAACAGTCGGTGGCCGCAGCGAGTCTCGCTGTTTGCAGGAACCGGATTCATTGGCCTCTCCTGGCGTTGTGCGAAACACCACGCGCATGCCCGACGGTGCGGTTGCGAGTGTGGATCGATGGCACCGACACCCGGCGGCGAAGTTAGCCGCCCGCGGAGTCGTCGTCAACGCGGTGAGCCGGGATGATCCGGCTTGCAGCGCACCCTGTTGACGGTGAGGGCTGCGGACACCAGATTCTCCCCATGTGCCGCCTGCAACCACCATCCGCCGACGACCTCGCACGTCACGCCGCGGCCGTGCGGTGTAGGGTCCGCCTATTGAAGATCCTCGTCCTCGGCGCCTCGCAGGGAACCGGCGCCCTCTTTGTAAAGGCAGCTCTCGCAAAGGGTCACTCGGTGAGCGCGTTCTCGCGCACGCCCGCGAAGCTCAACCTCACGCACGCTGCGCTGACGAAGGTCGCGGGCGACTTTCACGACGCCGCCTCGGTGCGCGGCGCGGTGGCCGGTCACGACGTCGTCGTCATCTGCGCGTCGCCGAGCTCACTCGGCACCATCAAGGAAAAGCCCGACTATTTCTCGCGCGGCACGAAGTACTGCATCGACGCCATGAAGGAGCACGGCGTAAAGCGCCTCGTGATCCTCAGCGCGCACGGTGTCGCAGAGAGCAAACCCGCGGCGAGCTGGTTCCAGAGGACGTTGCTCATCGAAGGCCTGTTGAAGGGCTTCTTCGACGACCACGCTGTTCAGGAGCGCATGACGCGCGAGAGTGGCCTCGACTTTGTCATCGTGCGCCCGACGCGACTGACGAACGGCAAGGCCAAGGGGAACTACCTGCGCACGGCCGAGTTGATACGCGTGCCAGCGACGATCTCGCGCGCCGACGTGGCCGACTTCATGATCGAGGCGTGCGAGTCAACGACATGGGAGGGCAAGGGAGTGCAGCTCGGCGGGTGAGTCGACCGGCCGAGCGGGCGGCGGACCCGAGCAGCGGCCAACGAGCACAGCAGTCGATTGGAACTGCGTCCCGGCCTGCTTTGGGCCCTCGTTGCTTGCGGCGCACGCTGTCCCTTGCTAGCACCGGTCTACCGGCAGGCAGCGCGGCAGCAAGTCGGCTAGCGCCCGCGTCCTTGTACCGAGAGAATAAAGAGGAGGCAGAATAGACATGCGATCGACGACGTTCACCCTGACTGCCCTTGCCCTGCTCGCGCTGTCGAGCGGCGCGGCCTGTACACGAAGAGCGCCCGAGAGCCCCGCGGCCTCTGCGCCGAAGCGCTACGCCGTCAACGACTTCTTCAGCCATCCCGAGCTCGCCTACTTTCGCCTCTCGGACGACGGCAAGACGCTCGGCTTCATGCGCCCGTTCGAGCAGCGCATGAACGTGCACGTCGTCGCGCTGCCGGCGGACGGCGGTGCGCCCGACTTCGCCAAGGCCAAGCGCCTCACCGACGAGACCAAGCGCGACATCTCCACCTACACCTGGAAGGGTGATCGCCGCATCCTCTACATCAAAGACTTCGGCGGCGACGAGAACTTCCATGTCGTCGCGGTCGACATTGAGAGCGGTGCCGTCACTGATCTCACGCCGGGGCAGAAGATGCGGGCCGAGATCGTCGACGAGCTGCGCGACGACCCGGCGCACATTCTCGTGCAGCACAACGCGCGCGATCCGAAGGTCTTCGACGTCTTTCGCGTCGATGTCGGCACGGGCAAGAGCGAGCTCGTGGCGCAGAACCCCGGCAACATCACCGCCTGGGTGACCGATCACACGGGTCGCGTGCGCGCCGCGCTGACGACCGACGGCGTCAACACGAGCCTGCTCTATCGCGACAAGGAGGGCCTGCCCTTTAAGACCATCCTGACGACGGACTTTCGCACGACGGTCCAGCCGGTGGTCTTCACCCCCGACAACAAGAAGATCTACGTCGTCTCGAACCGCGGCCGCGACAAGTCGGCGCTCACCGAGCTCGATCCCGTCAACGCGAGCGAGGGTGCTCCGCTCTTCGAGCACGCCGAAGTCGACGTCGAGACCGCGAGCTACTCTGACGAGCGCAAAGTTCTGCTCTGCGCTCACTTCCAGACCTGGAAGCTCGAGCGGCATTGCTTCGACTCGCACATCCAACAGCTCTACACCACGCTCGAGAGCAAGCTGCCCGGCTACGAGATCGTCCTGCAATCCTCTGACCGCAAGGAGACCAAGTACATCGTTGCCGCCGTTAGCGATCGCACCGAGGGCTCGCGCTACGTGTTCGATACGGCGACCGGTCGGCTCGGCAAGCTCGCCGACATCAATCCGCGCATCAACCCCGACGACATGGCGCCCTTGAAGCCCATCTCCTACACCGCGCGCGACGGCTTGAAGATCAACGGCTATCTCACCCTGCCGCTTGGTCGCGCGCCAAGGGGCCTCCCCGTCGTCGTCAACCCGCACGGCGGCCCCTGGGCCCGCGACAGCTTCGGCTACAACCCCGAAGTGCAGTTCCTGGCCAACCGCGGCTTTGCCGTCTTGCAGATGAACTTCCGCGGCTCGACGGGCTACGGTCGCAAGTTCTGGGAGTCGAGCTTCAAGCAGTGGGGCCGCGCCATGCAAGATGACATCACCGACGGCGTGCGCTGGCTCGTCGCGCAGGGCATCGCCGATGCAAAGCGCGTCGGCATCTACGGCGCGAGCTACGGCGGCTACGCGACGCTCGCCGGCGTGGCCTTCACCCCAGACCTCTACGCCGCGGCGGTCGACTACGTCGGCGTCTCCAACCTCATCACGTTCCAAAAGACGATCCCGCCGTACTGGGAGCCGATGCGCCAGCAATTCTACGAAATGGTCGGTGACCTCGACAAGGACAAGGACCTGCTCGCCGCCGCCTCGCCAGCGCTGCACGCCGAGCGCATCAAGGCGCCGCTCTTTGTCGCCCAAGGTGCCAACGACCCGCGTGTCAACAAGGCGGAGTCCGACCAGATGGTCGCGGCGCTCAAGAAGCGCGGCGTCGAGGTGCAGTACCTCGTCAAGGACAACGAGGGCCACGGCTTTCACAACGAAGAGAACCAGCTCGAGTTCTACGCCGCGATGGAGGGCTTCTTCGGCAAGCACCTCTCGCCGCAGTAGCTCGCGGCTGCGCCGGGGCGTGCGAGCTGTCGATCGTCAGTCGATCGCGGCGGAAAAGGGTCGAGCTCTCGCTAGCGCGCCCGGCTCCTACAGGGTAATCGTCTGGACGCGTGCCAAGTGTCCGGACGCACTCGCGAGTCGTTCGTCGGCGGTGAGCAACGTTGCCGTGAGAATCTCGGCGAGTGCCACATACGCTGCATCGTACGCGGTAAGATTGGCGCGCAGCTCCCATATGCGCGGGAGCAAGGGCGCATGATCGTAGCGCTGTATGTCGAGGGCGCTGAAGTGAGCTAGGGCTGCGGTGGCCCGCTCGTACGAGACCTCCCCGCGCACGACGAAGCGGCGCAGCACCTGCGCCACCTCGAGGTCGATGAGCTGGGGCGCGCACAGGGCCGAATGCTGCGCCAACCATTGTGCTACGTGTTCGCCGACCGGGGTATGAAGTGCCCACTCGATACACACTGACGCATCGAGGACGATCATCGGCTGTCGCGTTCGCGCCGCACAGCCCGAGCTGCGCTCTCCGGCAGTTTCGTCGGGGCCGTGTGCGCGACCAGCTTCAGTAACTCTTGGCGTGTCGGCCTCTCGAGGCTGCGCCGAAGCTCGTCGAGGACGTAGTCAGACAACGATTGGCCGGCGATAGCGGCGCGAGCCTTGAGCTGATGATGCACGTCGCTCGGCACGTGGCGGATTTGAATCATGGTTAGCATGTGAATATGATGGTTACATCTCGATCACATGTCAAGCGCATGTTCCGAACGAATCCAGGTCGCTCACCAAGATGTGACCCAAGTTCGACAGCGCGCGCGGCGATTCGGCTGTCGACTCACCCCAAGGCGTCGGCCACAAACCGCCGCGGCACGCGCGTCTTCGGCACCCGCCCCGCGAACCACGCCCGCACGTCTTGCTCGAGCCCAAGGCCGAGCATGTAGTTGTACAGCGCCTTGTGGAGGCCTTCCCCGAGCCGCTCGTGGTCGCACGTCACGCTATCGACGAACGCCAGATCGTTGCGCGCGAACGTGGGCGCAACCCGCTCGGGCACAAGCGCGATGCCAAAGTCATCGGGCGCCTGCCCAACCGGCGAGTGCGCCGTGGCCGAGAAGCGATGCCAAAAGGCCGAGTCGAGGCAGCCGGCGACAAAGAGCTGCCGCACGTACTCGAGGCTGTCAATCGTCTCCTGCGTCGTCTCGCTCGCAAAGCCGTACATGAGATAGGCGTGCACGCGAATACCGGCGTCCGCGAAGGCTCGCGTCACGCGCGCCACCTGCGCGACCGTCACGCCTTTGTTCATGAGCGCGAGCAAGCGGTCGCTCGCCGCCTCGAGACCGCCGCTGACGGCGATGCAGCCCGAGCGCGCGAGCAGCCGGCAGAGCGCCGGTGTAAAGGCCTTCTCGAAGCGGATGTTGCCCCACCAGGCGATGACGAGCTCGCGTCGCACAATCTCCTCGGCCATCGCCTTGAGCGCGGCGGGCGCAGCGGCCTCGTCGACAAAATGGAAGCCGCGGCAGCCGGTCTCGGCAACGAGGGCCTCGATGCGATCGACGAGCACGCTTGTCGGCGCGGCTTCGAAACGCTTGATGTAGTCGAGCGTCGTGTCGCAGAAGGAGCACTTGCGCCAGTAGCAGCCGTGCGCCACGGTGAGCTTGTTCCAGCGCGTGTCGCCCCACACCCGCTGCATCGGATTGAGCATGTCGATGAGCGCGAGGTAGCTCGCGAGGGGCAGGTCGCGGTACGTGGGCGTGCCCGTCGCGGCGAAGGGCACGTCGACCTCGGCGGCCGCGCTGCGCCACACAACGGCGCCCGCCTCGCGTACGCGCGTGCGCAAGAGATCACTCGCGGCGCGCCGGCCACCGTAGTGCTCGAGCAGACACTCGAGGGGTCGCTCGCCGTCGTCGTAGACGACAGCGTCGACATAGTCGAACAGGCGCGGCTCGGCGAGACTGCGCAGCTCGGTATTGACGAAGCCACCACCCCACACGATACGCACGTGCGGCGCGACGGCGCGCAGAGTCTTTGCCATGCGCAACGCCCCGAGCAGCGTGCCAGGGAAAGGCAGGCTCATGCCAACCACATCCGGCCGATAGCGGGCGAGCAGGTCGAGCGTCACCTCGTGCAAGAGCTCGGCCGTCAGCGGCGAGCGCGCGAGCGCGGCGAGCAGAGGCTCGAAGCTCGGGGGGCTTTCGGCCATGGCCTCCCCGTAACGCGCGAGGCCAAAATCAGGATCGATGCCAGCGTGCACGGCGTCCGCCAAATCCTCCAAGAAGAGCGTCGCGAAGTAACGCGCCCGATCGACGAGACCGAGCTGGCCAAACGCCCAATCGAGGTACGCCTCCTCGTGACCCGCCGGCCCGAGCTGGGCGAAGCGCGGGCCCTCGGGCAACAGCGCGCGCGCCGCGATGCGATGCACGAGGCCGAGGTCACGCCCCTGCAAGAGCGCGAGCGCCGGCTCGACGACGGCCTGGATCGTGGCCGCGTGGCGACGCAGGTGGTCAACCGCCGGGTGCGCCGGCGCGGCCTTTAGCGCGGCGAGCACGCGGCGCAGGCCAGCGCGCGAGAACAAGCGCAGCGCCCACTCGAGCCCCGCGTCGGCCTGCGCGACATCGTAGCTGCGGCCCCGCAGAAAGCCTGTCAGATACGACGTCGCCGGATACGGCGTGTTGAGCTGCACGATAGGCGGCGTCAGCAGCAGCAGCTTCACGTGCGAGCTCTCGTAACAAGAAGGGCCACGTGCCTCCTGTAGCCCATGACGTTCACCCTTTGCCAGACCCCGGTAAGCTGCGCTAGCGTGGCGCCACGCATGCCTAGCTCGACGCCGCAAAGCTCCGACCTGTCGCTCGGCCCGCGCTGGGCCACGCACGGCCGCTATCCCTTCTTGCTCGCCAAGCTGCTCCTCGTCGGTGCCATCCTGCTGCTCGGCTGGCGGCTGTTCGCCTACGTCGGCACGGTGCTGCAGCCGGTGCTCGTCAGCCTCCTCATCGCCTACGTCCTCGACCCTTTGATCGACAAGTTCGAGGCACGACGCATCAATCGCTCGCTCGCCATTCTCTTCGTGGTCATCTGCGTGCTCTTCGCCGTCAGCCTCTTCGCGCTCGTCATCGTGCCGACCTTCGTCGAGCAGGTGCACGGCGTCATCGAGCGTTTGCCTACCTGGCTCGAGCGCTTTCACGATTCGACCGCGGCGCTCGCCGAGGAGTACTTTGGCTACAGCCTCGAGGAGGCGAATCTCGTCATGCGCCGTGCCCTCACCTCGGTACAGGCAGCCGCCTTGCAGCACCTGTCGGGCGCTGGCGGCTCCGCGCGCACCGTGTTCAACGCGCTGCTCGTGCCCGTGTTCGTCTTTTACTTCTTGCGCGACTTCGACACGCTCAAGCTAAAGCCCCTCGCGCTCGTACCGCCGCGCTGGCGCGACTTCGTCATCTCACGCGCCCGCATCGTCGATGTCGCGGTCGGCCGCTGGGTGCGCGGCCAGATCGAGGTGGCGAGCGTACTCGCCGCGCTCTATGGCCTCGGCCTCGGGCTCGTTGGCATCAAGCTCGGCGTGGTCATCGGCATCATGGCCGGCCTGCTGAACTTCATCCCCTACGTCGGCACGGCGACGGGGCTCGCCCTCTCGTTGCTCATGGTGCTGCTCGAGTTCGGCGGCTGGCAGCAGCTGCTCGGCGTCGCGCTCGTCTTCGTCGTCGTCAACGCCCTCGACGCCTATCTCATCACGCCGCGCCTCGTCGGCGCCAAGGTGGGGCTGAGCCCCGTGCTCATCATCATCGCCCTCATCGTCGGCGGCGCGATGTTCGGGTTCTTGGGGCTCGTCATCGCGGTGCCGATCACGGCCGCCGCCGTGGTGCTGCTCGAAGATGTCGGTCGCTTTGTCCGCACGACGCCCTTTTGGACGGGCATCAACGACGCGCCCCCACCCACGCCCGAGACGCGCTAGAGCCGAGGATTGCGCCGCCCGGGCGATTGACTGGAGAGGGAATATCAGATGCTCACGTTGACGCTCGCGCTCTGTCTCGCCACCGCGCCCACCGACGGCAGCGGCAACCCGAACCCGTGGGAGGAGGTCACGCGCGACGGCGACCTCGTCGTTTGGACCCGCGATATTCCGGGCGCGCGGGTGCGCGAGGTCAAGGCGCAGGCGACCATCGCGGCCGAGGCGAAGCGCGTCTTCGAGGTGCTCGCCGATGTCGACCGCTATGTCGAGTTCATGCCCTACGTCGAGGAGTCGTTCAAAGTCGGCGATTGGGACAAGGGCATCTACGAGTATCAGCGCATCAATCCGCCGCTCGTCGATAGGCGCGACTACACGCTCAAGGTCACGCTCGAGCGCGACGAGGCGGGCGGCGTCTACAAGCGCTCGTGGGTCGAGGCCCCCGACAAGGGGCCGGCGTTGCGCGAGGGTGTCGTGCGCGTGCCCATCAATCGGGGCACGTGGACCATGGAGGCCGCGGCGGGCGGCAAGACACGCCTCACCTACTACCTGTATACCGACCCCGGTGGGTCGCTGCCAGCGTGGATCGCCAACAAGGCCAACACCACGAGCGTGCCGGATCTCATCCGCGCCGTGAAGATGCGCGCGCAGAACGGAAGTTGGAAACGAAACTAAGGAGGAGGTTTCGCAATGCCTAGAACAAACGTTCACGTATCGCTCGCCGCCGTCATGATGCTCACCCTTGCCACCTGCAAGCGCGACCCGACCTGCGGCGACGCGAGCACTGCCTGCATGACGAGCACGGCGGCAGGCGGGCTCACGCGCGACGACTTCAACCGCGCCTCGCTCTCGCTGGCGCTGCCGCTGTTCTGGTCGGCGGACAAAAATGGCGACGGCACGCTCAACCCCGATGAGCTGGCCGTGGTCTTCGGCCTCGGCGAGCAGGCGCGCGACGCGTGGGTCAAGGGCGACGCGTTTACGCCCGCGTTCGTGGCTGTCTATGCGCGCATCGCGGCGGCCGCCCATCCGGCAGCCCGCCGCGAAGCACCGAGGAGCGAAACCGCAGAAGACCAACGCCACGCCGCCATCAACAAAGAGATCAGCCAAGGCTACTTCACGCTCGTGCAAAACGACTTTCGCGCCGCGAGCGCCGAGGACAAAGCCCTCGTCGCCCACGTCGTTCGCGCTGCGACCCTCATCGAGCGCCTCTACGCGCGGCAGCAGGGAGCGTTCGGGCTCGACGCGAAGATCTCGCCCGACGACGGCGAGAGCCGACTCGCCTTCTTCCTCAATCAGGGCCCCTGGTGCAGCGGCCCGAGCACCGAGAACGATCCGGCCTGTAGCGCCCTCTCTAGTCACCCACCACACGTCTCGGGCCTGTACCCAGCTGACCTGCAAGCCACGCACGGCTTTTGCGCCGCGCTCGCCAAAGAGCCGAACGCCAAGGAGCTGCTCGACCCGTTCGCGCTGGTCGCACGTGACGCCGCCGGCAAGCTCGTGGCCGTGCCTTACACTCTGGCCTACAAAGACGACATGAACGCCGTGGCCACCGAGCTCGACACCGCGGCGCAAGCCATCGCGAGCGCCACGGAAGCGCCGCTGCGTGCTTACCTGCTCGCTGCGGCGCAGGCCTTTCGCGACAACCGCTGGCAGCCGGCCGACGAGGCCTGGGCCAAGATGAACGCCACGAACTCGAAGTGGTACCTGCGCGTCGCTCCCGACGAGGTCTACTTCGAGCCGTGCAGCGAAAAGGCGGGCTTCCACCTGAGCTTCGCGCTCATCAACAAGGCCTCGCTCGCCTGGCAGAGCAAGCTCGACCCTTTGAAGGGCAAGATGGAGCTCGAGCTCGCGAAGTTGGCCGGCGCGCCCTACCGAGCCCGCACTGTCGCGTTCCACCTGCCCGACTTCATCGACATCATCTTGAACGCCGGCGACTCACGCGAGGCACGCGGCGCCACGATCGGCCAGAGCTTGCCCAACTGGGACAAGGTAGCCGACGAAGGCCGCGGGCGCACGGTGGCCATGGCCAACCTCTACACCGACGACGACAGCAAGCAGATCTTACGCGCGCAGGCCGCGACCATGCTCTGCGCCGAGAGTTTGCGCTCCTACGTCGACGACGCGGAGGCCAACGTGATGGGCACAGTGCTGCACGAAGCAGCGCACAACCTCGGGCCGGCGCACGACTACCGGGTTGGGGGCAAGAACGACAGCGCGGTGTTCGGCGGACCGCTCGCGAGCACGCTCGAGGAGCTCAAGGCGCAGACGAGCGCGCTGTACCTCACCGATTGGCTGGTCACGCAAGGCAGTATCCCCAAGGAGCTCGCGGCCAAGGCGCACACCAAGGACATCGCCTGGGCGCTCGGTCACATCTCGCGCGGCATGTGGGAGCCGGACGGCAAGCCCAAACCCTATAGCCAACTCGCCGCCATCCAGGTGGGCTTCTTGCGCGACGAAGGGGCCATCACCTGGCGCGCCGACGAGCTCGCGGCGAACGGCGACGACAAGGGTTGCTTGGAGATCAATCTCACCAAGCTCCCCGCCGCCATCGCCAAGCTCGAAGGCCAAGTGCTCGGCATCAAGGCGCGCGGCACGCTCGCCTCGGCCAAGGACCTGCAAGCCCGCTACGTCGACGCCAAGGGTGATTGGCAGGCGATCGTCACCGCCATCGCAGCGCGCTATCTGCGCTATCCACGCGCTAGCTTTCTCTACGCAATCGAGCTTTAAGCGCCCGCGGGGAGAGACTCGATGGCGCCCGCGCGGCGCGCGAAAGGAAATACCATGCACAAGATCTCCATTGCTGTGTTGCTGCTCGGCCTCGCGGCCTGCAAACCCCAAGCTGGCGCAGGCACGGGCGCGAGCCCTTCGACCGACGAGCAAAAGACCTTCTACGCCCTCGGCATGACGATCGGCCGCAACCTCGGTGTCTTCAACATGACCAAGGACGAGCTCGCCTTCGTCCACGCGGGCATGGCGGCGCAGGTGCTCGGCGACAAGCCGGCGGTCGAGCTGCAGCAGTTCGGCCCGCGCATCAGCCAGCTCGCGCGCTCGCGCTCCGAAGGCGTCGCCGCTAAGGAGAAGGAGAAGTCGAAGTCGTTCCTAGAGACGGCCGCGAAGGAAGAAGGCGCGCAGAAGAGCGAGTCGGGCCTAGTCTACAAGGCCCTCAAGGAAGGCACCGGCGCGGCGCCCGCGGCGACCGACCTCGTCAAGGTGCACTACCGCGGCACGCTCACCGACGGCAAAGAGTTCGACAGCTCCTACTCGCGCAATGAGCCGGCGCAGTTCCCGCTCAACGGTGTCATCCGCTGCTGGACCGAGGGCGTGCAGAAGATGAAGGTCGGCGGCAAGGCCAAGCTCGTCTGCCCGTCCGAGATCGCCTACGGCGATCAGGGCTCGCCGCCCAACATCCCGGGCGGTGCCACGCTCGTATTCGAGGTCGAGCTGCTCGAGGTGGCGAAGGCCGCGCCCGGCAACAGCCCCGGCGCAGCGCCCGCGGCCGCCCCGCAAAAGACGGCGCCGAAGGCCAGCAAGTAGGCACGCCGCAGTAAGATTGCGACGCCCCCCTTGGCGCGGCGCGTGCGCTAGCGTGTCGAAGCCGTCGAGACGCCGTCGCGAATGAAGCCCTCGAGCTGGGCACGCCGCGTGTCGTTCAAGTCGAGGAACTCGATGCTCATGGTCCGGCTCGCCTGGCCGTGAGCGTGCGAGCATACCTGAGCGTGAATCACGAAGGTGTCGCGCGTGCTCGGGTGCACGAGACAGAGCGAAAGCTTGGCGCCAACGTCGAGAATCACGGGCGACGTGACCGACATCGTACCGCGCGCCATCTCGCTCGAGTAGACGGCGCCAAGCGCTTGGACATCATCGAAGTAGGCCTTGAGCGATAGCACGGCCTCGAAACGACACGCCGCATGCGCCCGAGCTGCCGCAGGTGGCAACGCTCGCGGGGCAGGCGACGGCGACGCGTTGGCGCACAGCGTCGGGCAGGTGTGGCCGGCCGTAGCGCCGATCCGCACCGTCGGCACGAGGAACACCTCCTTCTCGAGAGCCTGCGGATAACAGCGCTCGGCCTCGCGGATGAAGTCTTCCCACACGGCGCGCTCGACCTCGCCGTTGCCGTAGAGCTCGAGGCCCGAACCCGACGGATGGGCTCCGCCGGCGACGATCGAGTGCACGACCGCGGCGCGCAGGGCGAGCTTGGTGCCGCTGATCGGCAAGATGATCTCGATGCGCACGATGTCCTTGGACGGCAACGGCGTCTCGGTGCGCAGAAATAGACCGCGCACGCTTACGTCACCCGTATGCATGGCCAGGCGCTCAATGCCGCGCAACACGACGACCGGCATGCGCAAGCGCAGGCGCTTATCGCGTCGCGCGTCGGCCGAGCGTGTCGTCACTGCAAGGGCTGCACCCATGGCCTACCTCCGAGGGGTCGTTGACGCCTCGCAAGCATCTCTGCACACGCTGTGCCACGCACGGACCTGCCTGATCGATGCGCTGCAACTACGCCACTTTTTGGTTCTGTCGTTGGTGTTGAGTCCTCAAACGTCGCGGGCGCGCGCGGCTCGATCGACACACGCCGTGGCCAACCGGCCACATGTGCCGTTAAGATCCTCGAGGGGCGCGACGATGAAGCCGAGGACTAGCATCGATGCGGCGGAGTGCTAGAGTGGGGCCCGGACTGGCCGGCCAAGGCTCGGGTCCGACGGCAGCGGGGAGAGGGACCAGGCGATGGTGACGCAACCGATTCGCGTGGTGGTGATCGACGACACGGCGCTCGTACGCGACCTCCTCGGCGTACAGCTCGGTGTGCTCGGCTATGCGCCGACGGTCGCCGAAGACGGCGAGAGCGGTCTCGCGCTCGTGCGCGCCGCGCCCCCCGACCTCGTGCTCTGCGACCTGCGCATGCCGGGTATGGACGGCCTCGCGGTGCTCAAGGTCTTGCGCGAGGAATTTCCACGCCTGCCGGTCGTCGTCATGTCGGGCGCCGGTTTGCTCAACGACGCCATCAACGCGCTCAAGCTCGGCGCCTGGGACTACGTCGAGAAGCCCTTCACCGAGATGGGCCTGCGCCACGCCATCGACCACGCGGTCGAGAAGGCGCGGCTGCTCGAGGAGAACCGCCTCTATCGAACGCACCTCGAAGAAGTCAACCGCAAGCTCGCGGGCAGCTACAGCCTGCTCGCCCAAGACGAAGACGCGGGCCGCCAGATCCAATTTCATCTGCTGCCGCGCAACCACCTCAAGTTCGGGCCGTTCGAGTTCAGCCGGGATCTCGCGCCATCGGCCTATCTGAGCGGCGACTTCCTCGACGCCTTCGCGCTCGACGCCCACCGCTTTGCCTTCTACATCGCCGACGTCTCGGGACACGGGGTCTCGTCGGCGCTCGTCACCGTCATGTTGCGCGCTTTTATGCAACGCGAGCTCGAGGGCTTCGTGAGGCGCAACGACGACCTCATCGTCTCGCCGGCCCGCCTGCTCGAGAAGCTCAACGACGAGCTACTCGGCGAGGCCCTCGAAAAGCACCTGACCATCTTCTACGGGGTCATCGACAGCAGCCAAGACTCGCTCGTCTATGCGAACGCCGGGCACTTCCCGTGGCCTCTGCTCTTCGATGGCGAGCGCTCGGTGACGCTCGAGATGCCGGCGGCGCCGATCGGCTTGTTCCTGCACTCACAGTACAAGGAGACGCGCCTGGCGCTGCCGCAGCGCATGGTGCTCGCGGCCTTCTCGGACGGCTTGCTCGAGGTCCTGCCACACGACGCGCTGCCGGCGAAGCTCGCCTTTCTCGCGAAGCTGTTCGGGCGCCTGGACGTCACCGTTGAAGACGCGGCGCGCGAGCTCGGTCTCAAAGAAGCCGTGCACCTGCCCGACGATGTGGCTATGTTCCTCATCAAACGCGGAGACGCACATGGATAACGCCCCCCAAGCAAGCGCGTACTATGGCACTCGTGATCACACGAGCGTGCTCGCGCTCAAGGGGCAGGTACGCTACTTGCTCGCCCGCTCGCTCCGAACCTTCGTCGACGACGTGGTCGCACACGACGGCAGCGACACCGTCATCATCGACCTGTGCGACCTCGAGTTCATCGACAGCACCGGTATGGGTCTGCTCGCGCGCATCGGCCGCGTCACGCTCGCCGAGCGGGGGCGCCGTGCCATCATCGTCTGTCCGCGCGAGGACGTGCGCACCGTGCTATGCTCGGCCGCCTTCGACGTGCTCTTCGAGATGCTGCGCGAGTATCCCTTCGACCCCGGCATACCGCTGCGCCTCGTGCCGCTCGCGGCGCCCGAAGAGCACCTCGGGCTCGTGCACGGCCAGGTGATCCTCGAGGCGCACTACGACTTGGCAGCGCTCAGCGAGAAGAATCGCCAGGCGTTCGGCGACGCCATCGCCGTGCTCGAGGCCGACCTCAAGCGCAAGGCCGCGGCGCACTAGGAGCCGCCGGAAAAATGACTGCATACACGCTCCCGCTCCCGATACCGCGCCCGAAAGAAAGCGCCGTGCTTGCAAACAAGTCCGGGAGCGGGCTCGGGAGCGGGAGCGGGCCAATCAAGACGAATTTCGCGGCAGGCTCCTAGCACAGCTTCATGCACGAAACGAAACTCTATCTGGTCGAGTGGCCGAGCGTCGACGGGCTGCTGCGCGCCTTCGAGCCGACGACCGCGGAGCTCGCCGCCGCCGCGCCGGCGCTCGCCGACGCCTACAACGACGCGCACAACCGCGCGATGATGGCCCACAGCGCCGACATGACGGCGGTGGAGGTCATCTCGCACTTTGCGACGATGCGCGCCCAACACGGCCGACCGTTCTTGCTCGAGCTCGACGGCGTCCTGATGGGAGATGCGGATCTGCGCCACATCGCGGGCGGCGCGGCCGAGTTCGCCATCATGGTCGGGCAGCGCCACAAGCAGGGCAAGGGCCTCGGCACGCGCTTTACGCTCATGCTGCATGCCCTCGCTTTTCGCGGCCTCGAGCTGACGCACCTCTACGTGACCATCATCCCGGCCAACCACGCCTCGCAGCGCCTCTTTGAAAAGATCGGCTACGCGCGTGACGACAGCCCGACAGCGCGCGCCTACATCGACGAAGAAGAAGACCTCACGTTCTCGATGAGCAAGGCGGCGTTCGAGGCGCGACACGCCCCGGCGCTTACGCAAGTCAGCTGGGAAGTGCGGCGGGCGTAGCCTCATACGAGATCGCCTTGACAATGATCGGCCCCTGACGCGTGCGCGTCGCGGCGGCTTCGACACGCCGGCGCACGCGCCGCGTCAAGGGCGGCGCCGGGCCGATTCCTTGCTTTCGTGCCACAGCGGTGATGTCTCTTGCCGTGTAGAGGCGTGAGGGAGTTGGACGTGACCGAGCAGTTTGGCAGCTACACTTTGCTCGACCGCATCGGAATCGGCGGCATGGCAGAGGTGTTTCTCGCTCGCCGCGTCGGCGTCGAGGGCTTCGAAAAGGACATCGTCATCAAACGCATTCGGCCGCACTTGTCGGTCGAACCGTCGTTCATCAGCATGTTCCTCGGCGAAGCGAAGCTCGCCGCGCAGCTCAACCACGCCAACATCGTTCAGATCTTCGACCTCGGCAAGATCAACGAGTCGTACTTCATCGCCATGGAGTACGTAGCGGGGCGCGATCTATCGGCCGTCATTCCAAAGGCCAAGGCAACAGGCATCCCGTTCCCGGTCGAATACGCGCTCAAGGTGGTGAGCAACGTCTGCGAGGCGCTGCACTACGCGCACAACCGGGCCGACGCGATGGGCAATCCGCTGCACATCGTGCACCGCGACGTCTCACCCGAGAACGTGCGCGTCGCGTGGACGGGCTCGGTCAAGATCCTCGACTTCGGTATCGCCAAAGCCGCGACGCAGCTGCACGAGACCAAAGCGGGCGAGATCAAAGGCAAGCTCTGCTACATGTCACCCGAGCAGGTGATGGGCAAAGAGGTAGACCACCGCTCCGACATCTTCTCGACCGGCGTCTTGCTCTACGAGTGCCTAACCGGCCTCAAGCTTTTCTCGGGCGACAGCGACCTCGCGATCATGAACAACGTCATCGAGGGCAAGATCTATCCGCCCTCGTACTTTCGCGACGACGTGCCCGAGGAGGTCGAGGCCATCATCATGCGAGCGCTCGAGAAGGAGCGCAAGAAGCGCTACGCCAACGCCAACGACATGCAGTTCGAGATCGACACGTTTCTCTCGAGGCACGAGTTCACGCCCTCGAGCGTGCATCTGTCGAACTTCATCAAGCAGCTCTTCAAAGACGAGCTCGAGGCCGAGCAGGAGCAGCGAAAGCTGCGCGAGACGCCGGCGCGCGGCACACCGAACTCACGCGGCGCGGCACGCGGCACCCCGGCGGGCAAGGGGGGCGGCAAGTCGCCGGGCCCGCCACCCCCACCGCCGCCCGGCGAGTCACAGGTCTACGTCGTGCCCGCTGAGGCGTTGCAGGTCGACACGAGCGGTGAAGCGGTGCACGTCACGCTCGAGCACGACGTGCGCGGCAAGCTCCTGCGATTGGCCGAAGCGCGCGGCTTGGCCGCCGAGGCGCTCGTGCGCGACATCGTCACGCAGTTTCTCAAGTACCACGACTAGCCGCGCCGCCCAGTGCGCCCTTGGTCACGCGCGATGAGCCGCTCGACGGCGTCATAGCCCGCAACGCCGAGCGCAGGATTCTCTGGGGCGAGGCAGAGCCAGCGCGCATAGTCTTCGATGACATCGCCCATCTTCGGCCAGGCATCTTCATCGGCATGGATGGGCCCGAGCACACCCGCGATCTCCCAGCTAAACTCGGCGCTCTCGAGAAACTCCTCGAGCCCGGTGCGCAACAGCTCCTGCTTGCGCTGATTGATGGCCCCAAAGACGCTCTTCGAGCGAATGTGCGTGCCGTAGAACAACAGGGCGAGGGCGCGAAAGCCGCGCGCTGCTGGCACGACGGAGCGCAGCGATTCGAGCTCGCGCAGAAAAGTCTCGACCCGCTCGACGTCGCGACCGTTGTGGATGCGAAACCCCGAGGTCGGGTCGTAGACCGGCACGCCGATTCGCCCGCCCAAGAAGTCCTCGACCGCTTGATCGAAGCGCAGCCAAAGCTGTGCCTCGTCGACGCTCAGCTCGAGCTCTTCCTCGGCAAAATCGTCGTCCGAGAGCAACTCGAGCGTCACGACATCGAGCGCTGCGCTCGCGGGTTCGACGGAAGCGGCCGGCCCCGCGCCGCCGAATCGAGGATCCATCTCCTCGAGCTGCGCCCGACACAGCTCCCACACGTAGGACAGATAGGGGTCGCCCCCCAAGAGCTCATCGACCGTCGGCGTATCTTCGGCGAAGCTGCGGATGGTGTCGGCGAGGTAGACGAACTCGAGCTGCGCCACTTCGTCGCCCTGGCGCGCGAGATCGAAGCAGATGAGCGACGAGGCGAACTGCGCTCGCGAGCCGCCGCGCTGACGTAGGACGTCCAGATAGAAGCGCAGCCGCGCCGGCTGGTGCCTTTGACGCATGGCGTAGCACACCGCAAGAATCTCGTCGACGGCGAGCCCTGCGACTTCGTGACGAAGCTGCTCGAGTTCCTCTTGGTGGTCGGTCATGCGTCGGCCCGGGCCCACTCTCGGGGCAGCTCGCGAGTGTAGACGGCCCCTCGACAAAAGTCGATGCGTGGTGGCGCCCCCTTTTCGCCAAAATCGGCCGTTTTCTTGCGATGTCGCCCCGCCCGTCTAAAGTAGGGCATTGTCGGAGGCGCAAAGCACGTGGCGAGAAGCAAGTTATGCGTGGGTATCGACATCGGCGCGAGCTCGGTGAAGCTGTGCCAGTTGAGTCCACTCAAGAAGGGCTACGTGCTCGAGCGCTTTGGTCTCGTACCGCTGCCGTCGGAGACGATTGTCGACGGCGCCCTGATGAACTCGGCCCGCGTGGTCGAAGCCATTCAAGAGTTGTTGGCTGTGCACAAGATCAAGACGCGCCAAGCCGCCATCGCGGTCTCGGGACACTCGGTCATCATCAAGAAGATCCCGCTGCCGCAGATGACCCCCGATGAGCTCGCCGAGTCGATTCAATGGGAGGCCGAGCAGTTTATCCCGTTCGACATCGCCGACGTCAACTTGGACGTGCAGATCGTCAACACCGAGAGCGCGCAAAAGGGGCAGATGGACGTCGTGCTCGTCGCCGCCAAGAAAGACTACATCAACGAGTACACATCGGTGGTGATGGAGGCCGGCCTCGAGCCGACGGTGTGTGACGTCGATGCCTTTGCGATCGAGAACATGTACGAGGCCAACTACGAGGTCGACCTCAATCAAACCGTGGCGCTCGTGAACATCGGGGCGAGCAAGACCAACATCAACATCATCGCGCGCGGCATCTCGACCTTTACGCGTGACCTAACGATCGGCGGCAACACGTTCACCGAGGAGATCCAGCGCCAGATGCAGGTCTCACGCGACGAGGCCGAGTCGCTCAAGGTGGGCGGCGCCTCCCCCGACGGCCGCGCCGAGGCTGTGGTGCCGCAGGAGGTCGAACGCGCCCTGCGGCAAGTAGCCGAGAACGTAACGACCGAAATCCAACGCTCGATCGACTTCTACAGCGCCACGAGCGCCGACCCCTCGCCAGCCAAGGTCTACCTGACGGGCGGCACCGCCCGACTCGAGGCCCTGTCGCGCGCCTTGGGCTCACGGCTCGGCGTCCCGATCGAGGTCGCGAATCCCTTCCGCCTCATCCAGGTACCGGACCACCTGCGCGGCACGATGCAGAGCATCGGCCCGCTCGCCGCGGTCGCGGTAGGCCTCGGCTTGCGCTACCCGGGAGATGCTTGAATCATGATGCGCATCAACCTGCTGCCAACCAAGGCAGCGCGCAAACAGGTCGGCGCTCGCCAAGAGCTGCTCCTCTTCGCGGGCGGCCTCGCGATTACGGTCGCGGGCCTCTTCGCCTGGTGGACGGTGACCGCCGCCAAGACGGTCCTGCTCGAAGACAAGGTGGCCGAGCTGCAGCGCGAATACGACTCGGGGCAAAAGGACAAAGCTCGGGTCGATGAATTCGCACAGAAGGCCAAGAAGCTCGAGCAGAAGGTGCAGGCCATTCAACAGCTCAAGAATCGGCGCACCGGACCCGCGAAGCTGCTCGACGATCTAGCCAACATCTTTACGGCGCAACACAAGGTTTGGCTGACACGTCTCGAGGAGCGCGACGGCACGCTGACGCTCGAGGGCGGCGCGATGGAGCACGAGGACCTCTCCGAGTTTCAAATGGCGCTCGGCAAGCGCTCGAAGCTCATCAGCGACGTACGCTTGAGCCTCGTCACGACCGTCACCAAAGACGGCGTGACCTACCTCGAGTGGAAGCTCACCTGCACCGCCAACTACGGAGCGCAGACGAGCTGACGCCATGGAACAGTTCATCGCCAAATACGCAAAGCTCCCGCAGCGCCAACGCTACGCCGCCTTTGCCGCGCTCATCATCATCGTACTCGCGAGCCACGCGTACTTCATCTATTCGAGCCAGGCTGCGGAGCTCGATGCCTTGGCCGAAAAATACCAGCAGCTCGAGGGCAAACGCGTCGAGCAGCAAGCGTATCTCGAAAATCTACCGAAGTACGAGGCTCGCTTCAACGAGCTGCAACAGAGCCTAGCCTCGGCGCGCGCCCTGTTGCCCGACGATCCCGACGTGCCCCAGCTCTTGGCACAGCTCGGCAACCGCGCCCGCCAGTCCGGCTTGGAGATCGAGCGCTTCGAGCCGAAGGGCGACAAACCGCAAGACATCTACGCGGAGATCTCCTTCGACGTTAAGGTGCACGGCTCCTACCATGAGATTGGCTTGTTCGTAGACTCGCTCGCACGTCTCGACCGCATTCTCAACGTGACCGGTATTTCGATGGGCACACCCAAGGCCGAGAGCTCGAAGATCGTGCTCAACGGCGCCTTCACCATCAAGACCTACCGCTATCTCGAAGAGGGCAGCGCCCCGAAGGCGGTGAAGAAATGAAGCGTTGCCTCGAGGTGCTGACGCTCGTCACCGCAAGCGCGTGGCTTAGCGCCTGCACGAGCGAGAACGCCGCACCGAGCGGCGCCGCGGCCCCAGCGCCACAAGCGAAGCAAGCCGCCGCTGCCGCGCCGGTAGTCAGCAGCAACGAGGTGCCGCCGCCGGCCTACAATCCCATCGGCAAGCGCGACCCATTTCGCTCCTACCTCGCTGAGCTATCGGCGAGCGCCGCGCTCGCTGCGCCTTCGCGCAAGAAGGAGCCGACCGAGATGTTCGCGCTCGATCAGTACCGACTCACCGGACTGCTTACGGGCACGAGCCAGCCGAAGGCGATGGTCGAGGACCCCGATGGTAAAGGGCACGCGGTCAAGATCGGCAGCCACCTCGGCAAGGATGGCGGCATCGTCACCCGGATTACCTCGACTGGACTCGTCGTGACGGAGGAGACGCGCGCGCCGACGGGCGAGAAAGTACGGGTCCCCATCACCATCCCACTCCCGCAGCCCGAGCTCGACATTGGTAGCAACGACTAGAGGTGGTGATGCGACGAAGAGAGGCAAGCATGGGCACATGGCAGACATACTTTGCGGGTAGGCGCCCGCTCATCGCAGCACTCATCGTCGGCACGATGCTCGTCGCCGGTGTGCCGGCGCGCGCCGCCAACCGCCTCGACGGCATCACGGTCGAGCGGCTCGGCGACGGGCGCCTCGTGCGCATTCGGACAGCGAGTGCGCCGACCTTCACGGTGTTTCGTCTGTCCGATCCGATGCGTGTCGTCGTCGACATCTCGGGTAGCGAGACGGGCTCGGTCGAGTCGGCCATCGCTGTCGAAGACGGGGTGCTCGGCCAGATCGCCGTTCGTCAATTTTCTTCGGGCGGCTTCTCCATCGCCCGCGTCATGGTCGGCTTCGACAAGGAGCTGCCCTACGAAGTCCACGCCGAGGGCAACGCGGTGGTCGTCGTCTCAGGCCAGGCGATAGGCGCGGCCATCGAGCGCATGACCCCACCGCCGGTCGCACCAGTCGATCGCGCGGCCGCTGAACGACTCGAAGTCGCGCGCCGCGACGCTGACGCCGCCGCCGCCACTGCGCAAAAGGAGCGCGAAGGCGCCGAGCGAGCGGGCGCTGACGCCAAGCGTCAGCAGCTCGAGGCGGGGCGAGTCGCAGCGCAAGCCGAACGCATGGCGAGCGAAGCAAGAAGCGCCAAGGACGAGGCCGAGCTGCTGCGCGCCTCGGCGGCCAAGAGCGCCGCGCAGGACCGCGAGCAGGCCGAGCTCGCCGTCAAGCGTGCCGACGAGCGACTGCGACAAGCCGAGGGCGCCTCGCGCGCGGTGGCGCAACAACGCGCCGATGCCGAGCGCGCCGCGGCCAAGGCGCGCCAGGCCCAGAGCGACGCCGAGCAGACCGCCGCCGAAGCCGAAGCCAAGGCCAAACTCGAAGTCGCGGCTCTCGAGGAGCGGCGCGCGCTCGCCGAGAAGGAACAAAAGGCGGCCGAGGCGGCGCGCGAGCGTGCGGCCGCCGCCAAGCGCGAGGCCCAAGCTGCGCAAAAAGCCGCCGAGCGCGCCCGTGCCGACGCCGAGAAGATGCGCAACGAGACCAATGCGCAGCTCGCCGCTATCGGCGAGCGCGAGAAGCAACTCGCCACGGCCGAGAAGGCGCTCAGTGCCGAGCGCACGCGACTCGAGCGCGACAAGCAGGGCCTTGCCGCGCGTGAGCAACAGATCGAGCAGGAGCGACAGAGGCAGGCCGCGGCGCTGCGCGCCACGAGCGAGCGCGACAAACAGGCGTTGGCCGAGCGCGAGAGGCAGCTCGCCGCCGAGCGGGCGAAGCAGGCGAATGAGCAGAAGGCCCTAGCCGAGCGCGAGCGACAACTCGCCGAGAAGGAACAAAAGGCCGACAAAGAGAGACAGGCCGAGCGCCAACGCGAGACCGAGCGCGATGCGCGGGCCGAGCAGCAAAGACAGGCCGAGCTGCAGCGTCATGCCGAGCGCGAAAAACAACTTGCAGACAAGGAGCGGCAGCTCGAGCAAGTACGCCTAACGGACCGCCAGAAACAGGCCGAGCGCGACAAGCAGCTCGCCGAGAAGGAGCGACAACTCGAGCAGGAGCGCAAGGCGGCGCTGGAACGACAGGCGGCGCAGAGCCAGCGAGCCGAGCACGAGGAGACCACCGCCGCCAAAGTCGCGGCCGAGACGAGCAAGACGACGCTCGTCGCGTCGCTAGGAAGTCTGCGCGGGGTCGCCGACATCCCCACAGTCGGCGAGGACACGCACCTGCGCTGCACGGCGGTGCAGGTCGATAGGGCACACACCAACACCGTGGTCTTCAGCATCAACGGCGAACCCGACTACGAAATGCAGCGCCTCGACAATCCGCCCCGCCTGGTGCTCGACATCGCCAACACCGCGCGCGGCACGCGGCGAACGTTCTACGCTCTCCAGGCCGACGGGGTGGAGCGCGTGCGCCTCGGCGAGCATGGCACCACGTTGCGCGCCGTCTTCGACCTCGCGGACGCTCGCGTCGAGCCGGTGATTACAGCTTCGGACGCCGGCCTGCGCATCGTCATGCGCCGCGACGCTTCGGCCGCGGGCCACGAGCCGAGCGCCAGGCGCGAAACCGCGACTGTGGACGTCAAGACGCGGGGGACGAAGACCACGACCACCACCACCACCACCACCACCACGGCGAGCACGGGCAATGCCGCCCGTACACCGGCAAACGCTTCGACGCCCGCCGCACGCACAACGTCACGCGGCCCGACTCCGGCCGCGCCGCAGAGCGCGACGCTGGCCAACCCGGCGGGCGAGACGACGACGAGCGCGAGCACGACCACGAGCCAAAGCGCAGCCGACCCGGCCGGCGACGGCGCCGCGGTGCTGCGCGACGTGCGCTTCGACAAGAACGGCTCGGCCGCGCGTATCGTCATCGAGGTGAACGCCGGCGTCACGGCGCTCGTCGACGACCGCTCGCCGAAGACTTGGGTGTTGCAGTTGCAGAACGCCCGCATCCCGAAGGCGCTCGAGCGCAGCCTCGACTCGACGGCGTACGGCACGGTCGTACGCATGGTGTCGAGCTACCAAGCGAGCGAGACCCCTGCGGTCGTCAACATCGTCGCCAACCTCGGCGGCCCGGCGACGCAAAAGCTCAAGCAACAAGGCAACTCGCTCATCTGGGAGATTCAAGTCGACTCGAGCCGCACTCCAATCGCCGCGAGCGCCACGCCGCAGACCGCCGGCTTTGCCACCGAGGCCGCCGTGCTCGCGGCGAGCACCCCGCGTCAATCGAGCGGCAAGCGGGTCAACATGCGCCTCAAGGACGCCGATCTCGTCAACGTCATTCGCTTCATTGCCGACATCACGGGCGAAAACATCATCGTCTCGGAGGACGTCAAGGGCAAGGTCACGCTCAACCTGCGCAACGTACCCTGGGAACAGGCGCTCGACACCATCCTGCGCTCGCGCGGCTACGACAAGGTCAAGCAGCACAACATCATCCGCATCGCCACCGCCGAGCAGATTCAAAAAGACCGCGACCGCGAGCTCGTCAAGAAGAAGGCGCAGTTCGAGGTCGAAGACACCATCGTGCGCATGATCAGCGTCAACTACGCTGTCGCCAAAGAGCTGATGGACCAGCTCAAGCCCATCCTGTCATCGCGCGGCACGATCCAGGTCGACGACCGCACGAACACGGTCATCGCCCAGGACTTGCGCGAGAATGTCGAGCGCATCATCGAGCTGACGCGCCGGCTCGACCGCCAGATCGCGCAGGTGCTCATCGAAGCACGTATCGTCGAGGCCTCGAGCAACTACGTGCAGGAGCTCGGCATCCAATGGGGCGGCATCGGCCAAGCGACGACGGCAACGGGCAACCCGACGGGCCTGCGCTTCCCGGGCGACTTCATCGGCTCAGGGTCTGCCGACGACGCTTCGACGGTAGCCAACTCGGGCGGCAATCCGTCGCCGTCGCGCTACGCCGTCAATCTCCCAGCGGCCATCGGCACGGGCGCCGGCGGCGGTATCGGCTTCATCTTCGGCTCGGCGGGCGGCAGCCAACTGTTGAACCTGCGGCTCTCGGCGCTCGAGAGCAACGGCTCGGGGCGCATCATCAGCTCGCCGCGCATCGCCACGCTCGACAACCGCACGGCCAAGATCGCCCAAGGCGTCGACATCCCGATCAGCGTCGTGTCGGCCGCCGGCACGAACACGCGCTTCATTCCGGCCAACCTCGAGCTCGAGGTGACGCCGCACGTGACCAACGACGGCACCGTACTCCTGAAGATCAAGGTGTCCAAGAACGAGCCTGACTTTGCCAACCGCGGCGCCAACGGCGACCCCACCATCGTCAAGAAGAACGCCGAGACCGACGTGATGGTACGCGACGGCGACACCTCGGTCATCGGTGGCATCTTCACGCGCAACACCTCGGAGAACTACTCGGAGGTCCCACTGCTCGCCAAGATCCCAATCTTGGGCTGGCTCTTCAAGAAGCGCCGCATCGAAGACCGCCGCGCCGAGCTTCTCGTTTTCATCACGCCGCGCATCATCAATCGCGACGAGGCGCTGGTCGCCGAATCGACGCTCGGGCCGGGCAGCGCCCCACCCGGGCGCGGTCCGGCCGGACAGGCCCCGGCGTCCGGACAGCCAGCGGCGGCGCCACCCGACTCGTCGCTCGAGTCTCCTGGCGAGGGACCGCCCGCTGGAACGTCCAATGGCCGTGGTGCCGCCGCTCCTGGATCGGGCGGATGAGGAGTCGATGCTGCGCTTTCTGACCGCCGGCGAGTCGCACGGCCCGGGTCTTACGCTCATCGTCGATGGCATGCCGGCCGGCGTGCCGGTGACGGCGCTGGCGCTCGACCGGGACCTGGCGCGACGGCAAGCGGGTCATGGCCGCGGCGGGCGCATGGCGATCGAGCGTGATCGCGTACAGCTGCGCTCGGGCGTACGACACGGCCTCACGACGGGCGCACCCATCGCCGTGACCGTCGAAAACCGCGACTACGCGAGCTGGCAGGCGGCGATGCATCCCGAGCCCCTCGCCACAGACGAGATTCCGCCCGATGTGCGGCACCGGCAACCGCGGCCTGGTCACGCCGACCTCGCCGGCGCGCTCATGCTGCTCTCGCGTGATGCCCGCAACGTGCTCGAACGCGCCAGCGCCCGCAACACGGTGGCACGCGTCGTAGCGGGCGGCCTCGGCAAGGCGTTGCTCGCGACACAGGGCGTCAGCGTGGTCGGGCATGTGCTGGCGATTGGCACGGTCACGGCGCAACTGCAAACGCGCGACCTCGCCCGGCTCGCGGCCGACAGCGAGAGCTCGCCGGTGCGCTGCGCCGACGCCGACGCCACCCTCGCCATGACGGCGGCCATCGACAGCGCCGCGGCGGCCGGAGACACGCTAGGCGGACGCATCGAAGTACTCGCCGACGGCCTCCCGCCTGGGCTCGGGCACTTTGCCGAGTGGGATCGGCGGCTCGATGGCATCCTCGCGCGCGCCCTGATGAGCGTGCCGTCAGTAAAGGCGGTCGAGATCGGTGACGGCCTCGCGCAGAGCGCCGGCTTGGGCTCAGCAGCGCACGATGTCATCACCTACGACGCGGCCGCCAAGCGCTACCGTCACGCGAGCAACCACGCGGGCGGCATCGAGGGCGGGATGTCGAACGGCGAGCGCCTCGTGCTACGCGCCGCGCTCAAACCCATCCCGACGCTCGGCCACCCCTTACCGTCCATCGACCTCGAGACGCACGCGACGAGCGACGCCGCGAGGGTGCGCAGCGACGTGTGCATCGTGCCCGCCGCTGCCGTCGTGTGTGAAGCTGTGGTAGCATGGGAGTTGTGCGCCGCGTTTCTCGAGCGCTTCGGTGGCGTCACGCTCGGTGAAGTAGGCGAGCGCCTTGCACAGTACGCCGCGGCGTTGGAGGCGATGTCATGACGCGCGGCAGCGGGCCCCACGCCGAAAGCGCGAGCGAGCAGCGACACGTGGCGCTCGTCGGCTTTATGGGCGCGGGCAAGTCGACGGTCGGCAAGCTCCTCGCCGAGCGCTTGAACGTCGCGTTCGTCGATCTCGACGAGCTCATCGCCAAGAACGCCGGTCACACCATCGTCGAGATCTTTCGCGAGCATGGCGAGCTCGGTTTTCGGGCGCACGAGCGCGCCGCCCTGCGCGAGCTGCTCAAGAACGACAAGCCGTTGGTCATCGCCACGGGCGGCGGCACGTTCGTCGATGCCTCGATGCGCACCTGGCTGCAACGCGACGCGCGCACGGTCTATCTCAAGGCGAGCGTCGAGACGCTGTGGGCGAGATTGTCGCAGGGCACGGCGCGCGGCAGCCGGCCACTGCTCGCGGGCCCTGACCCGCTCGCGACCATGCAGCGCATGCTGCGCGACCGCACGCCCGCCTACGAGCAGGCAGAGGTGACCATCGAAGTTGAAACGAGCCCGAGCGACATGCTCATCGAACAGATCGCCCGCGCCTTGCGCACGGGCCATCGCGGTACGCACGTTACGAGTGGCGCGGGCAATAAGGAGAGCCCGGGAACTACGGGGCGCGCGCATCCTGCGCCGACGACGCATCCGGGCGCGGGCGCAGCGAAGGGCGGGGTCCGCAAGGGCCAAGAGCCCCCGCCTCCGCAGCTCCCAGCGTCCCGGCCACACCAGGAACGATCGAGCCGACCTTCGGCGCCACTGCGCAAAGAGCGTCCGGCCCAACTCTCACTCGTGCCCGAGGCGATGCCCGAGCCCTCGTCGAGCCGAGCGGCGCCGTCCGAACCAGCGCGAACACCACAACCGTCGGCGCACCGAGCGGCACCATCCGAATCGCTGCGAACGCCACGACCTTTGTCGCACCGAGAAGCGCCATCCGACTCGTCGCGAGCGGTGCAAAACCCGTCGAGTCTAGCGCCGAGGCTCGACTCGCCACGAGGAGCGCTATCTGCCGCTGCCAAAGCGCCGACACCGCTCGATGACGACCACGACAAGACGCGCGCCGCGGATGATGGCTCGGCGCTCTTGCGCGTGCAGTCGCGCCAAGGCGTCTACCCGGTAGAACTGCATCGCGAGGCGGGCCCCTGGATCGCTGACGCCATATGCACAGTGCTCGCGGGCAAGGCGCTCGCCATCATCACCGACACGAACGTCGAGCCCTTGCACGCGGCGCACTTGCGCGACGCCCTAGCGAGCCGCGGCCGGCAGGTGACCATCCACAGTTTTCCGGCTGGCGAGGAGCACAAGAGCCTCGAGACGGTGGCCGAGCTCTACGACGCTCTGCTCACGGCCGGCCTCGGTCGCAAGGACGGTATCGTGGCGCTCGGCGGCGGGGTCGTCGGCGACGTGGCGGGCTTTGTAGCCTCGACCTTCTTACGCGGCCTCGCGCACGTGCAGGTGCCAACCACGACGCTCGCCGCCACGGACGCGAGCGTCGGCGGCAAGACGGGCGTCAACACGCCGCGCGGCAAGAACCTCGTCGGCGCCTTTCACGCCCCGCGCGCTGTGCTCATCGCCGCGGCGCACTTGGCGACGCAGCAGCCGCGCGCCCACTTGGCCGGCCTCGCAGAGGCGGTGAAGATGGCCGCGACGATGGACGACGAGCTGTTCGAGATGATGGCGCACGAGGCGCGCCCACTCGCCGCGGGCGAGCCGCGCCTGTTGCTGCACACACTCGCACAGGCCATCGCGCTCAAGGCCGGGGTCGTCGGTCGCGACGAGCTCGAGCAGGGCGAGCGCGCGGTCTTGAACTTCGGCCACACGGTCGGCCACGCCATCGAGATGGGCGAGGAGCTCGAGCTGTTGCACGGCGAGGCCGTCGGGCTCGGCATGCTCGCCGAGGCCGCCTTCGCCGAGACCGAGGGCTGGGCGCGCGATGTCGTGGCGCCCTTGGCCGGCCTGCTCGGTGACCTCGGGCTGCCGACCGATTGGCAGAGCGCGCGCATCGATATGAGCTCGCTGTGGCTCGACAAGAAGCGCGTGCGCGAGGAGGCCGTGATGCCCGTCGTGCAACGTTTGGGTACTTTCGAGCTGCGCGCGGTTTCGCTCGCGCAGCTCACTCGGTTTTTGGAGGATAGGAGCCAATGATGAGGCGCTATCGACTTTGGGTGCTTGGGGCTTTGCTGGCGGGATGCGGGGCGGAGAGCGGGGACGTGGCGACGATCCAAAACGTCGTGGCACCCGACGCATCGTGTGCATTTCAATCGACGGCCACGACGTACATCCCGATGGGCTGGTATGACCCACAGGGCCAGGGCCGTTTTGCGGTGTACGTTCAGATCATCAACAATATGAAGCCACCGACGAGCGATGCGGCCGTGCTCCAGGGCACACCCGGGCGCGAGGTACGCACCCAGTCCAACGACATCATGGTCGATGGCTTCGATATCTGCTGGTTCGACACTACCGACGTGACTTTTGGAACGACGCCGCCGGACTGCGCGACGCTGCCGGCCGCGCAGCGGCGTTTCGCGCCGAGTAGCGGCCTCGTGCCGCAGAGTGGCAACAAGCTCGTGGCGCATTTCGACGCGCTCTATTTCGCTGACCTGAGTGCGATCGGCTTCACGCCCGCGGTGATGGGCACCGGTGGCAGCGTGACCATCCGTACACAAATGGTGGGCCGCACCCCTGACGGCAGACAGGTCCGCTCAGCCTGGTTCAATTATCCAGTCAACGTTTGTGCGGGCTGCGTCCTCGAATATTGCCGAGCCAAGTTCCCTGGGGTGCCGGACACGTGCCTGTCGATCGCCGGCTGCATGCCTTATCAACTCTGGGGGACCGGACCGACATGCACCCAGATTACGGCCACGCCGACATGCCCTTGACGCGCCCCCCACCACACCATAGGGCTCTACAGTTGTGGCCGAGCTTTCCTGGGAAACACCCACCATGGCGGAGCTGTTCGCCAAGCAAGGTCACCCCGACCGCGCGGCTGACATCTACCGCAAGATGGTGCGCGACGATCCCAGCAACGCGCACGCCAAGCAAAGGCTCGGGGAGCTCGAAGGGGTCCCGAGCACCACGCCAGGAGGTCCAATGAGTTTTCGCGAACAGATCCAACGCATCGTCGACTCGACCCCGGGCGCCCTCGCCTGCACCATCATGGGCTTCGATGGCATCGCCATCGACACCTACGAGGTGAGTGGCGGCACCATCGACATCACGACGCTCCTCCTGGAATACGCAGCGGCCGCGCACCAACTGCGCCGCGGCGCGAGCGAGGACTCGGCGAACGGCACGCTCGTCGAAATCACCGTGCACGGCACCAAGCTCTCGGCGCTCGTGCGACCGCTCGTCGGCGAATACTTCCTCGGCGTGGTCCTCAAGCCGAGCGCCATCGTCGGCAAGGCCCGCTACCTCATGCGCATCGCGGCGGCCGACATCGCCAAGGACCTGGTCTAGCGCATGCCCGTGCGCGGCCGCAGCGTAGCTCGCGCGACCCGCGTGCCTCGCCCGCGGCGCCTGCGGGTGGCGCTCGTCAACGGCCCGAACCTCAACCTGCTCGGCACGCGCGAGCCCGCACTCTATGGCCGGGCCACGCTCCCTGCGATCGAGAAGACGCTGCGCCTGCTCGGACGCGAGCTCGGTGTCGAGCTCGCTGCGATGCAGAGCAACCACGAGGGCGCGCTCATCGACTACATTCAGTCGCTGCGCGGCTCGTGCGCGGGCGTGCTCATCAATGCCGGGGCCCTCACCCACACGTCGATCGCGCTACGCGACGCGTTGCTCGCCGTCGAGCTGCCCTTCGTCGAAGTGCACCTCTCGAACGTCTTGGCGCGCGAGGGGTTTCGCGCCCGCTCGTACTTGGCCGACGTGGCCCTCGGCGTCATCTCAGGCTTCGGTGCCGCGTCGTACGAGCTCGGCTTGCGCGCCCTCGTCGGGCACTTACGCTCCCTTCGCCGCGCGTAGCAGGCCGCACGCAGGAGAATCGAACGCACCGCTATCGACGCGGCCGCCCTTCGTGTGGTAGCGACTGTCCGCTCAATTCTTCGTCGAGGAGTCGTCATGTTCAGCACCGCGGACTTTCGCACCGGGCTCAAGATCGAGTGGGAAGGCGAACCCTACGTCATCGTCGAGTTCCAACACGTCAAACCCGGCAAGGGCAACGCGTTTACGCGCACCAAGATCAAGAACCTGCTCACGGGTCGCGTGCTCGAGCCGACGCTCAAGTCCGGCGAAAAGATCACACCTGCGGACGTGTCCGAAAAAGAGATGCAGTACTTATTTCAAGACGGTGACCACTACACCTACATGGACACCACCAACTACGAGCAAGTGTTGGTCGACAAAGAGGCCATGGGCGACACCGTCAAGTGGCTGCAGGAGAACCTCTCCTGCTCGGTGCTGTTCTGGAACGGCCGCCCCATCGCGGTCTCGCCGCCGAACTTCGTCGTCCAAAAGATCATCGACTGCGAGCCCGGCGTGCGCGGCGACACCGCGACGAACGCCACCAAGCCGGCCAAGGTCGAGTCGGGCGCCACGGTCAACGTGCCGCTCTTCATCAATCAAGGCGAGCGCATCCGCATCGACACCCGCTCCGGCTCGTACCTCGAGCGCGCCTAGCGCATTGATCCGCGTTGGGGGGTGGCGCCCTCGCGCGCGCCACCGCGCGCCGGGCCGGCATTTGAGCCGCGCGCGGCGGACATGTTAATGTGAGCGGTGGCGTTCGTGGGTGGACGCCCTGACGGAACCGCGTGGCAATCAACAAGGAAAAAGTACGCGCTGCGGCGCAGAAGTATCTGCAAAAGGGGCAGATCGACAAAGCTATCAAGGAGTTCGAGCGGCTCGTCGAAGACGACCCCAAGGACGTCCGCACCCTCCTGAAGCTCGGCGACCTGCAGACGCGCAACAACGAGAACGTTGCGGCGTCCAAGACCTACGCGCAGGTGGCGCTGTTCTACTCCGAGCAAGGCTTCTTCCTCAAAGCCGTCGCGGTCTATAAGCAGATCCTCAAGATCGACGCGAACCTCGTCGACGTCAACGTCAAGCTGGCCGAGCTCTATCAGCAGCTCGGTTTGCTCTCGGACGCGACCAACCAGTACCGCGTCCTCGCGCAACTCTACGAAAAAGACGGCAAGATTGAGCAAGCCGTCGCCGTGCTCAAGAAGATGGTCGAGTACGACCCCGACAACGTCGCCGGACGCATCAAGCTCGCCGAGACCTACGCCAAGCAGAATCAACTCGAGGATGCGCGGCGCGAATTCGTCGCCTCAGCCACGTTCCTCAAACAGCATCAACGACTCGACGACTACATGAAGGTCGCCGAGCGCTTGGTCTTCTTCTACCCTGACGATCTCGAAACGAGCCGCGAGCTCGCGCAGCTCTATATTCAGAAGGGCGACGCCCGCCGCGCCTTGGCGAAGCTGCAAGTGTGTTTCAAAGCAGACCCGAAGGACGTGACCACCCTCGGCCTGCTGGCCAACGCGTTTCGCGAGCTCGGGCAAGTCCCGAAGACCGTCTCAGTGTATCGCGAGCTCGCGCGCATCTACCAAGAGCAGGGCAACACCGACGAGCAGCACGCCGCGCTGCAAAGAATCCTCGAGCTCGTGCCCGACGATGCGGAGGCGCAAGCAGCGCTCGCGAGTGGTGGCGCGCCCCGCAGCGCGCCTAAAGCACCGGTGGCCAGCCCGCAGGCGCGCGTGCCGCCCCCCCGGCCCGCGCCCGCCGTGGCGATGGCGTCCGCGACGCACCCGAGCGGCGCGAGCAGCGCGACCGGCGCGACGGACAACGCCGCACCGGGATCGCCGCAAGACACCGTGTCGCGCCTGCTCATCGAGACCGACATCTACGTCAAGTACGGTCTGCGCGACAAAGCCCTCGAACACGTGCGCAAGGTGCTGGCCCTCGCGCCTGAGCACCGCGAGGCGCAGGAGAAGTACAAGGGCCTGCTCATCGCCAGCGATGACGAAGCCGGGGCCGTCACGCACCTCCTCGAAATGGCGCGCTTGGCCGAACAGGCAGGCCAGCACGACGTCGCCCGTCGAGATCTCGAGGAGCTGCTCGGCCTGCAACCAGACCACGAGGGCGCGAGAGCGCTACTGACGACGGTTGCTCCCGATTCGCCGGCGCTCGAGCCGGCCTTGGGCGGTACCGACGAGGGCGACGACGACGAAACGCTGACCGTCGGGGCCGAATTCGAGGAGGTCCTCGACGCGCCCGTGGCAGAATCTGGCGCGGAGGTGGGCGAAGAATCCGTCGCGGAATCGATCGAAGAGCCCATCGCGAAGCCCATCGCGAAGCCGATCGCGAAGCCGATCGCGAAGCCGATCGCGAAGTCGATCGCGAAGCCGGTCGAGAAGCCGACGGGGGCGGCCGTGCCTGCGCCGACGAGCAAGCCTACAAGCGTGACTGCGGCCGCGAGTCCGAAGCGAACCGTGTCGAGTCGCCCGCTCGCCGACGACCTCGAGGCCTTGATGGCAGGGGCGGTGCCAGGCAAGACGACGCCGAGCAAGACAACGCCGAGTAAAGCGGCGCCGAGCAAGGCAACGCCGAGTAAGGCGGCGCCGAGTGAACCTGTACCGAGCACGGCGGCGTCCACGAAACCGCCGCAGGTACGACCCGAAGGTTCGCGCTCTGAAGAAGACGATCTCACCGACGAGATCGGCGAAGTGCAGTTCTACGTCCAGCAGGGCATGCTCGACGAAGCGCAGGAGATGCTGCGCAACTTGCTATCCATCTACCCAACGCACTCGGGCCTCCTCACAGCGCAGCGCGAAATGCCAGCGACGACCGGCGCCGTGGACGCCGCGCCGGCCGCACTGAGCACGAACGCCGAAGCCGACGAGGCCGCGGCCATGGGCGTGGTCAGCGCGAGCGCCGAAACCGCGGTCACCGAAGAGATCGGCGAAGGCGCCGAGGTTCCAGCTCGCACGGAGGCCGCAACCAGCACCGAGGCCACGGCCACCACCGAGGCTACAGCCACCACTAAGGCCACGGCCACCACCGAGGCCACGGCCACCACCGAGGCCACGGCCACCACCGAGGCCGCAGCCACCACCGAGGCCACGGCCACCACCGAGGCCACGGCCACCACCGAGGCCGCAGCCACCACCGAGGCCGCAGCCACCACCGAGGCCGCAGCCACCACCGAGGCCGCAGCCACCACCGAGGCCGCGGCCCGCGCCGAGGTCGAAGCCCGCGCCGAGATCGCGGCCGTCACCGAGGTCGCCGCGTCGTCGCCACGCCCAGCCGATAGCGACGAGATCGAGCCCGAGCCCGAGTCGACCGACATGGGCGCGCCCGGCAGCCTCGCCAGCGAGTTGGCTGGTGACCTCGATGAGGCCGTGGCCCAGAGCGGCGACGCGCAGGTGTCGTTCGACGATGTCTTCGATCAATTCAAGAAGGGCGTCGCCGAGCAGGTCGAGGAGAGCGACTACCAGACGCACTACGATCTCGGCATCGCGTACAAAGAGATGGGCCTGCTCGAAGACGCGATCCGCGAATTTGGTCTCGCGCAACGCGCCCCAGAGCGCGAGATCGTCGCTCTGACCATGATCGGTCTTTGCTCCCTCGAGCGCGGCGATTCGACGACGGCGATGCAGAGCTTCCTCGCCGGTTTGAACTCGACCTACGTGACACCGAGCGAGGCCGTCGCGCTGCGCTACGAGATCGGACGTGCCTATGAGGGCATGGGGCGCTTTAGCGAAGCGCTCAAGTTCTTCGAGAAGGTGCAGTCGATGGACCCGAGCTTTCGCGACACGGCGGCGCGCGTCGAAGAAACGCGCACACAGGCCGCCGGCGGTGCGGTCAACAACGACCTCGACGAGCTCTTGCAGGAGACCGCAGCCGAGAAAGCGGCGTCGGCACGCGGCGCCAAGATCTCGTATCTGTGAGCGCCCGACCTAGCGTCGCTCGATCCAGTCGATGACGTAGGCGCCGGCGCTGGCCTCCTCTGCATGCACGAGCACCTTGTCGCCGCGCTTCAAGTAGTAGGCGCCCGCGTTGCGCTGCTGCGCGGCGTTCGCGAGATCGAGGGGCGCGGCGACGCGCATCGTCGCCTCGAAGGGCTTACCCGCGACGAGCTTAGCCTTGCTCGCGCCTTGCGTTGCGGACTTGCGAACACGCAGCTTGAGCGCCACCTGCGGGAATACGGCGCGCGTCACTTCGAGGACCTCGGCTTCGAGACGCTCGCTCGGGTCGGACTCGGCTGCGCCTGACGCCGCCGGCGCGGGCGCGGCCGCCGTTGGGAAGATACCGGGCGGCAGCGCCGTCGGCTTCGAAGCACGAATCGAGCCGCCTCCCTCTGGGTGCTCGCCGCCTCCCGAGCCGCCACTACCGAGACCGGCGAGCGCCGCCAAAGGATCGGCCTCGCCCGAAAGAGACAGACCCGAGAGCTGATCAAGCAAGGCCGCGGCCGGTACGCCGGCGATGGTCAACTTGCCGCCCGCGAAAGCTACCGTGGCGGTAGCGAGGCGCTCTTTGAGCGTCGCGGCGACGGCGGCGCCATCAGTGCCGGCGTTGAGTTCGAACACGACGCTGTTCCCCGACGCCACCCACGACTTGGCCAGACCGGGCTTGTACGTGCCGTCGCCGGCCGCGACGACCAGGCAGTCCCCGGCGCTCGCGTGCACAGCCCACATCGTCGAAACCGTCACAGCCAGAACGCTCGCGATCTTGCGCACCTGCATTGTCTCACCTCGCGTAAAAGTGACCCGCTTGTATTGGACGTCACATCGGGCCTGTGATTTCATCCCACACCGCGATGAAAGTTGCCAGCGACACCGCAAACCCGGGTGCTGTGCCGCCCGCCGGCGCAGCACGGCCGCCGCGGCACGGGCGGCGGCTTGCGCGCACCGTCGGCCGCGTGCTCGGCGGCTTGCTGCTCGCGCTGCTCTTTGCCCTCATCGCAGCTCGCCTGTATTTGAGCGACGCACGCCTGCGTGACTTGGCGATCGAGTTCGTGCACGGCAAGAGCGGCGCGACCATGGAGCTCGGCGAGCTGCACGTGTCGTTGTTTACCGGCATCGAGGTGAAGGGTCTGCGCATCGGACCGCTCGCGGGCTTCACCAAGGACATCGTGGCCTTCGATCGTTTGGCGCTGCGCTGGTCGCTGTGGGAGCTCGTCACGCTGACCGTTGCGGTGGACGAGCTGGCACTCGAGCAGCCGCGCTTGACGCTCGAGGAGCAGCCGGAGGGCAAGAACGTCGATCTGCTGCTCGCGAAGCTATTCCCGGCTGCGCCGCCCCCCGCCCTGCCGACGACTCCCACTCCGCCTGAAGCGACGCCGAGTGAGCCCGCGCCGCCACCCGAGAAGAAGCCGCTCGCGCAACCGCGGCTGCCGCTGCGCGTCGAAGTGCGCCGCATCGCTCTCGTCGACGCCCAAGTGAGCGTCGTGCAACCCGAGACGATTCTGACGCTCGATCGGGTCAATGTCGCCGGCCACTTCTTCGGCCAAGGCCTCGCGCTCGATCTCGACTTGTGGTTCGGCCTAGGAGCGCCGGACCAGAGCGGGGAGCCGTCGCGGGTCACCCTCGTGCGCGGCGGCAAGGCCGCGGCCGACCTCGACGGCGAGCAGCGCTTTGGCCTGCACGTCAGGTCGTCGGGCTTCGGCGACATTGCGCTCGAGGTCCTGCTCGACGCGCTGACCCACGTGCGCAAGCCCATGGCCTTGCCCGCGCTTGCGGCGCACGGACGGCTCGCGGTCACGACGAACCTGCTTGCGCAGACGGTGACGGTGAGCGAATGCGCCTGGCGGATCGGCGAAAAGAGTGACGTCGAGTTGACGATGGCGCTCGGCGACATTCTCGCAGCCGCGCCGCGCGTCGACCTGCGCACGCTCGCGCTGCACCTCGACCTCGACGAGCTCGCGCCGCTCATCGCCAACGTCGCGCCGCGCACGCCCGTCGGCGGTCGCCTCGAGATCGTGGGCTCGCCCTTCTCGAGCGACCTCGAGTCGCTCAAACGCAAAGTGCCGCCCGAGACGACGCTCACCTTCGCCTTCGAGCGCTTCCTCGCCAAGTTGCCTACGACTGCGGTCGCGGGACTCGACGGCACCGTCACGGTGACCACGCGGTCAAGCGACGCCGATGTAGCGATGGCGTTGCAGATCGGCAGCGGCGAGTACGGGCCGTACCGCGGCAACGCAATCACGTTGGACATGCAGGTCCACACGCCCATCGCGCCTTTCGTCGGGGGGGAGCCCGAGGGCACGCTCACGACGCTGATGAACATGGCCATGCGTGACGCGCAGATGCCGGGCATGAGCGCCCGTGGTGTCAAGATCAAGCTCGACGCCCAAACACCCGTGGCCATGCTCCTCGGGAAATCGAGCGGCGAGGCGCTCTTGGCCAAGGTCGGCCTGACCGCCGCGCAGGCCGAGACGGGCGGAAGCATCGCCGACGGCGTCGACCTCGACATGACGGCGCGCGCGTTCGATCTACTCGGTGAGGTCCTGTGGACTCACCTCGATCTCGCGCTCGCCCGGGTGCACCAGACGCTGGGCAAAGATACCCTGACGCTCGACACAGTTGGCCTCGCGCTCACCTTGACGCGCCGCCGCGATGACTATCACTTCGAGAGCTTCGACTTCACCGTGGGCCCGCTCGTTGACGTGACGCTCGCTGGCGCCGTCCTAGCGTACAAGAGCGCCGCACCGCGCTTCGAAAAGTTTGCGTTGCGCATCGGCGTGCCCGACCTCGGAGCACTGCTCGCCACCGTACCGGCCACGATGAAGCCACCGATGGAGGTCGCGGGCGGCATGCGCATGGCGCTCGATGTCGACGGCGTAGTGCCGCAGCGCGAGCTTGGACTGCAAGCACAGGCGCCAAAGGTCGATCTCGAGCACGCCTGGGCGCCGGGCATGCAGGCGTACGCGGCCTTTCTCGGCGATTGGGCGGCGCGCTTCACGGCTGGCATGCCCTTCACGGCGGCCATGCAGTTCTGGCTCGACAAGGTCGCGCTGCGCGACGCGAAGAATGAGCTGTCGGGTCTGGATATCGCCGCGCTGTTCGAGATGACTTCGCACGGACCGCACGCCAAGCTCGAGGTGAACATTGGCGAGGTGAAGCGGCCGAGCGAGGCGCGCGCTGCTCACGTTGGCTTTGAGGGCACGCTCGCGGGCGACGCGGTGCGCCTCGCCTTCGACGCTGGGGCAGCCGAGCTGAAGGATCCGTCACTCGTGGCGCCCCTCGTGGCGGCGCGCGCGATGGGCGAGGCGCACTACCGACTCGGCGGCGACTTCTTGGTCGACAGGTTCTCGTTTGACGCTGGCAGTCTCGGCGCGAGCGTGACCGGCGACGCGCTCATCGCCCGACCCTTACAGCTGGCACAAACGCGCGGCTGGCAGCTCGCCGACCTGCCGGGCGTAGAGGTCGCGGTGCGTTACGCGCTCGGGCTCAAGCGGCCGCTCGAGGCGACAGCGATGACCGTCGACGGCGCGAAGCTCGGCGGGTCAATAGGAGTGACCGGGACACTGCGCGTCGCCGATGGACTCATCGCCATCGCCGGCACGCTCGACTCGCAAGACTTCTCGTACGCAACCGGCCCAACGAGTGTGGACGGCATGTCGGGCAGCTTGCCGTTCGACCTGCGCCTCGTCACCGGCAAGCGGGACGACGCGACCGTGGTGGCACGCAACCTGACTTTGGGCGGCGGCCTCATGTCGCTGCTCACGTCCGCCGACGATATACGCAGCCGACCCGCGCGGCCGGCGTACTTCGACCGCCTGCGCTCGTACCGCAAGCAGAGCGGCCTCGCGATTCGCGCCATTCACGATTATCCTTACGACATCACTGACTTTCGGCTCGATGGTCGGCTCGAGCAAGGCATGCTGCTCGCCGACCACATGAGCATGCACATGCTCGGCGGCGACATCGTCGGCAACCTCGGATTTCAGCTCGGCCGTGACGCCTCGATGCGCGGCGACATGGCGTTCCAGATCTCGGGCCTCGACGCGAGCACGTTCAAAGAGCTCAACCTGACGCCCGGGCCCGACTCCGAGCTCAACACTGACATGCGCCTCGGCTTCTTGTTCGGGCCCCACCAACGCGACCTCGAGCTGACGATGAACGTGACCAAGATCGGCGCGGAGACATTCGACCGCTTGCTGCAGTTTCTCGACCCCCAGGGCAAGAAGAGCGACATTCAGAGCACGCGCGCCAATCTGAGCTGGGTGCGCATCGACCAGCTGGCAATTTGGATCCGCTATGAAAACCTGAACATGGACGTCGCGTATACGACGCGCCTTGGCATCCCCGGCACAAACATCGGCTATCACCCGATCAAGCGCGACCTGCTTCGGCGTTATTCGGTGAGTGAATACTTGGACGTCAAACTACAACCGGCGATCGACAAGGCGCTCGCGCCGAGTTTGGGATGGGCCTATGTGCAATAAGACCTGGATCATGCTGGCTACCGTCGGCGTCGGTGGCGGCGTTACGACCCTAGGCGGCTGCGTTTCGGTAACGACCGTAAACATCGGCACCAAGACATCCCTCGAGCGGCAGCTCATCGGTGAACTCGAGCCGCTCTCCGACGAGGAGGTCTTAGCGGCCTCGGTGCGCGCGCAAGGGCAGCTCGGCGCAGGCTCACCAGACGAGCTACAAGCTGCCGCCATAGCGGCGCGGCGGCGCCAGCTCTTCAATCGCGACGATGTCGACGAGCAGAAGAAGCAGGGCTGCCTCGGCGAGACACGCGACGCGCACGTGGCCGAGCACACTTGTGTCAGCGATGCGGCGGCGACGCAGCGCCAGAGCACGCTCGTCACCGAGGAGAACGCCGATCGCGACGCCATCATCGCCTGGGCGCTCGCCACCGACACGGCCCTGACGACGACAGACCGGCCGCAGGTCGTGGAAGTCTACCGCCGCCTTCTCGCCGAGCGCGTTCGGCCGGGCGAGTGGCTGCAAGGCGACGATGGCGCGTGGGTGAAGCGGTGAGCTGCCGTCCGCCCGCTCGGCGCTCGGCGCCGCTCTTGCGGGCGCGCGGGCTCGTGGCTCTTGCCGCCCTTGCGAGCGGCTGCGCGGCGCCGGTGCTCGCGCCCCTGCGACCCGTCTTCGAGGCGCCGCGACGCGGCGTCTTCACCGAGCCCGTGCCGCTCGTCGAGAGCCCAGAGGACGATCTGCTCCCCGCGCTCGCGCCGGACGGCAGGCGGATCGCCTACGCTGCCAAATCGGGTGGCAACCTCGATATCTTCATTCGTGCCGCGAGTGGCGCCACCGAGCGCTTGACCACACAGACCACCGACGACACCGACCCCGCCTTCTCGCCCGATGGCCAGCGCATCGCCTGGGTGTCGCAAGCTGAAGACGTCAAAGGCGACGTGTGGGTCATGGACGTCGATGGCGGCAACAAGCGCCGCCTGACCGACCGTGGCAGCGCCGACCGGTCGCCGAGCTTCGGGCCGAGCGGACGACTCATTTACTTCACGACACTCATTCCAGGCGCCCTCATCGAGCGCATCGATTCCATCGACGTCGAGAGCGGAGAGCGGCGCGTGGTCGTCACCGCGGGCTGGGACGCCTCGCCCTCACCCGATGGTGACGTGCTGTTCTACGCCGCGAGCGGGGACGACGGTCGCTCGCGCCTTTTCGTCAAACGCCTGCGCGACGCTCGTGTCGCAGCGCTCACCGACGGAGCCTATGTCGAAGGCGTGCCAAGGGTCATGAGGAACGGCGACGCGCTCGAGATCGTCTTCGTACGCTTCGTCGATGACCAAAACGGCGACGCGATTGCGGACGCCGAAGACGCCGCGAGCCTTTGGTCGGTGCGCTTCGAGCCGCGCGTCTTCGACGGTGAGCCCTTGCCGGCTGCCGAACCGCTAACCTCGGGCGCGCACGGCGAGAGCTTTGCCGCCGGCGCTGCTGGCTGGTTCGCCTACACATCTGGCGAAGCAGGTGACCTCAACATCGACGCGCTGCCGGCGGGTGGCATGGTGAGCCGCACCGCTGGCGCCGAGGCCATTCTCGAGGCGGCGCGCGCCGAGGACGACTCGGCGCTGCGACGACTTGGCCTGCGCTACATCGTCGCGACGGCGCCGACCCTCGTGGCACAGGCCCGCTACGAGCTCGCGCGTGAGCTCGGCGAACGCGACAAGCTCGGTGACGCCATCGACGAGCTCGGACGCACGATCGCGATTGCCAGGGACAAGGGCCTGTCGGCCGTAGCGCGTGTCGAGGTCGAGCGCCTGCGTCTGCTGCAGCGGCTCGAGGGCAAGCTCGCGGTGCGCGACCCGGCGCAGCGGGCATATGCCGAGGAGAGACGGGCGGCGGCGGTCGCGATCGGCGCAGAGCTTCCCGCCGACCGCGTGCTCAACGCGCGCGTGCGCTCCTTCGTCGCCGAGGCGAGCTTCGCGCTCGGCGAGCGCGCCAAAGCCGTCAACGCGCTCGAAGCACTCGCCGCCGAGGGCGATGTACCCGCCGAAGACGGCGCGCGCGCTCTCGACCGTTTGGCCGAGGTCTATGCCCGCCTCGGCGATAACGAAGCCATTGGCCGTATCGCTACGCTAACCCTGACGCGCTTTGGCAGCGAGCGCTTCTACGCGCGTCGCGCAGCAGAACGCTGGATCGAAGCGGCGCGCAGCAACGCCGCCGTGCCGCCCCTGGCCGCCCTCGAGGAGATCTTGCGCACCGAAGCCGCACTCGCGCCGCTTGGCGCCCGAGCTCGACTCGCGATGGCTAATATTCAAGCCGACCAAGGCTTGCTCGACTTGGCCGAGGAGGGCTGGCGCGCCATCGCCTCCGAGTATGCAGGGGAGCGCGCGACCGTCGCCGAGGCGCTGCTGCGGCTCGGCGACGCCGCCGATCGCGCCGGCCGCCCCGAGCAGGCCATCGGCGCCTACGAGCTGCTCCTGCGCGAGCACGCGGAAGACTCCGCGGTGCGCAGTCGCGCCAAGCGCGGGCTCCTCGCCATCGCCATGCGCGCCGCAGTCCAAGAAGACCGCGCCGGCAACAAGGAAAAGGCCCGCCAAGGCTACCTGCGCCTCATCGGCAAAGACCGCGAGCTCGTCGTGGCGCACCGTCGGTACATCGCCTTGTCGGCCGATCTCGGTCTGCTCGAAGAAGTGGTCGCCGCGTACCGCGCCGACGCCGGGCGCAACAGCCGCGACAAGATGGCGCGCTATGGCTACGGCTACGCGCTCACGTTTGAAAACCCGCCGCCCCTCGAGCTCGCCGAGCGCGAGATGGAGGCGGCGCTCGAGCTCGACGCCCGCTTCGCCGCGGCGCATCTGACCCGCGGCTGGATCCGAGAGCAGCGCGAGCGTCGTGAGCCAGGCAAGCAATGGTTGGAGCAGGCACAACAGAGCTACGAAACCGCGAGCCGCCTCGCCGATCCGCAGAGTGACGCAGAGGTGTGGGCCGCGGCGATGCTCAACCAAGGCAACGCCCTGTTCGCCCTCGGCAAGATCGACTTCGCCTTTGCCGCCTACTTGGCGCGCGAACTCTCCTTGGTGCCGCACGAGGATCCGACTACCGAGCTGCTGTATCGCGAGTTCTTCGCGCGCGCAGCGTTTCGCATGGACGCCTTCGACGTCGCCCTCGACATGGCGAGAGCCGCCCAGGCCATGGCGCGACGGCTGCCCGCCCACCCTCGCCTCGCCGCGACCACCGCGTTGCTCGGGGCCATCGAGCTGCAACTCGGCCTGCACGGCGACGCGCTCGCCTGTTACGACGAGGCGCGGGCGTTGTATGAGGCGCGTCACGACTTTACTCGCTTGGTGCCGCTGTTGCGGGGCAAAGGCCTCGCTCTCGCCGCCCTCGGCCGCGACGACGAAGCCCTGAGCGTCACGCGCGAGATATTGGCCGTCCTCGGCCGCGACGAGGGTCCGGGTGAACCACCTTCATCGATGTTGATCACTGAGGTCCCTCCGCCCGAGCCTGACAACGTGACGCGGGCCGTCTATGGCTTCTCGGGGAGCCAAGAAGAGGAACTTGCGCGCACGGCGGCAGCGCGACTTCTGCGTGCGCGCGGTGATCTCCAAAGCGCCCGCGCTCTCGACCGACGGCGCATGGAGCTCATCCGCACGGCTTTGGCGAACAAGCGCCAAGGACCGCGCATCGCGCTCGAACACATGTCGGCGCTGCACGAGAGCGCACTGCTGGCGGTGCGCGCCGACGCTGCGAGCGAGGCCGGCATGAGCTGGGCCGAGGCGTTGGCCGTGGCTGTCGATCACGGGTGGCTCGACGAGGCGCTCGTGATGCTCGAGTCTCTGCAGACGCTCTGGACGCGACATCCCGAGGAGCGCACGAGCCCGGCTGCGCTCGCTAGCGTTGCCCGCGCCGAGCAGAGCCTCGCGCAGTTGAAATCGGGGCCGCACAGTGACAAGAGCACGCGCCTGCAACAACGCGTGGCGCGCTTCTTGGCACTGCATCGCCTCGCGCTGGCGACGAGCGGCCTGCGGGTCAAGCAGCCCGTGACCGCCTTCGCCAAGCGACTCGACACGCTCGACGGCGCGCTCGAGAGCCTAAAAGGCGCGCTTGCGCTCGCCACCGACAGCGGCGACGAGGCGCTGCGCGCCCACCTCGCGGCATATAGTGGAGAGCGCGACGGGGACGCGACTCTGACCTCTTCGCCCGCGCCTTCAGCCGGTCCTTCTCCCTCCCCGTCGCCGAAGCCCGCGACGGCTGCGCGCGGGTCAACCTGGCGCGCGCTCTTCGATCGCAGCCTGTGGGACGGCACTCGCGCCGGCGCGCTCAACGGCACGCTGCTCGGCGAAGCCGTGACCGCCTTCGAGAGCGAGGGCGCACCAAGTGCGGCGCCGGAGCGCGCCGCATTCCTAGCCGCCGCCGTGCACGAGCTCGTGGCCGCGAACGAGATCGAGCGAGCCTGGCGCCTGCTCGAGCGCGATCGCTTGCTCGCGCTGCAACCGCCCGCGCGACGAGTCACGCGCGAGCCTTTGGCTGCGCGCTGGGCGGCACTGCGCAGTCTTCGCGCCGATCGCGTGAAGTACGAGGTCGCGCTCGCGGGCGCTGCGGCGTTACTGCTCGCTGTCGAGGGCCAGCCGGCCACGCTTGCGCAGGTGCGCAGCGCGCTCAAGGACGCCATCCTTGTGCAAGTCTTCGCGCCGCTCGCCGACGAGTGGCATTGGTTCGTCATCAGCAAGAGCCAGCTCTCCCACTTCGTTAGCGCGCCGCTGACAACCGCTGAGCTGCCGCCGGATCTTGCAGCCGCGCTCGCGCCGAGCGATCACCGCTCGGCGAGCGTCTTCGTAGACGGCGGCGATGTGCTCGCGACCCCCGCCTGGCGCTTGAGCGTCGGTGGCAAACGCCTCGTCGAGCGCGCTTCGACGAGCGAGGTGTTATCGGCCACGTACCTGCTCGCAGCGCTCGAGCAACGCAACCTCTCGCGACGGACGACCCTGGTCGTGGGGTCGAGACCAGCCAAGCAGACCGAGGAGGCACCGGCCGCCGAGCCTGGCGTCGAAGTGCTCCCGCCGAGCGCCACGACGCGGGAGCGGCTCGAGGGGTACGCCGGCACGCGACGCCTCATTCATCTGGCGCTCGACTCGTCGTACTTGGTTACGGCGCAGGCGCCACCTGGAGAGCGCCAGATCGTCTTTGCCGGCCCGCCCGGCGACAGCGGCGAGCGGCCGCTCGACCTCGACGAGCTCGCGGCCATGAGCCTCAACGCCAACGTAATCCTCGCGGACCGGCTCGGAGCAGAGCCAGCTGAAGCGCGCGCCTTGACGCAGGCGTTGCTGCTCGCGGGGGTACCGACCGTGATCGCGGGCGAGTCCACGCGGTCAAGCCCAACCCTTCGCCGCGCGCTGCAGGCCGGCCTCGCTGGCGGCGCTGCCCCGAGCTTCGCCGCCGTCGTACGCGCCGAAGAGGGTGCGGGGATCGCAGGCCTGCGCTTCTTCGGTGACTTGGGGCTCGACGCGAGCGGGCAGCTCGACTTTGCCTTCGCGCTCTTCAACCGCCACCTCAAGGCCGCCCCCGCGACGTTCAAGGCAGCACAAGCGAGCAACTCACGCGCGCAGTGGCTGGAGGCCAAAGAGTCGAACCTGGCCCTCGCTGATACGCTCGGGTTCTTGCGCGAGCCCGAGCGCGCGCCGCTGCTCGCCGCGCTGACCGACGAGGCGCGCAAGAGGCTCGTGCCTGCGCTGCCTACTCTCGAGACACTCAATCGCGCCAACCTAGCCGAGATCGAGCGCCAGCTCGGCGAGGTCGACGAGGCGGTGCGCCTGTTCGAACAGGTCGTCACGTTCTACCAGGGCGTCGACAAGCCAAAGGACGCGGCGCGCGCTGCCTTTGCGCTCGGCAAGGCGCTCGACGGCGCCGGGCGCAACTCGCAAGGCGCGGCCGCGTTTCGCCGCTGCATCGACTTCGCAGCGAAGGCGAAGGACCCTGCGGGCGAGGCCGAGTGTCACTCGTACCTCGCGACCGATCTGCGCCTGCTGTTCTCGACGAACGAGGCCATCGTCGAGTTCAGACGGGCTATCGAGATCTACGACACGCAAAAGTCGACGATGCAGGTGTGGCCGCGGCGCTACTTAGGCTACCTCTACGAGAGCTCGCTCAACGACTACGACAAGGCTCGCGACGAGTTCGAGCAAGCCCTCGTTGTGGCGCGCACCGCCCCCGAGGAGAAGATTCGCGGTCTCGTGCCGAACATCTTGCTCGAGGTGGCCCGCATCCATCGCCAACAGGGCGACTACGAGCGTGCTTTGCAGACGGTGCAAGAGGCCGAGGCGAGCATCAAGGCCGGCGCCGACCAAACCTCGGCGGAGGCGGCGCTCGAGAGCGCCAAGTGCTATTGGTATCAAGGCAACTATCGCGCGGCGTTGCGACGTCAACGCCGCGGCCTCGAGCTCGCGCGCCGGGCGGGGAGCGCGTTCCTGCAAATCCAAGCGACGAGCCTCTCGGGGCTCATCGCTCTGAACCAGGGCGACCTCGAGAACGCCGAGCGCGCGATCGGCGACGCGCTGCGACTCGCACGCCTGACCGCCCGCAAAGGCGAAGAGGCCATCCAGCTGAACAACTTGGGCCTGGTGTTGCGCGACGCGGGGCGGCTCCCCGGGGCCATCGCTAGCTTTCGCGCCGCGCTCGCCATCGACGAAGCCCAGGGAAGCATCGAGGGCCGCGCTTACGATCTGCGCAACCTCGCCATCGCGCTCGCTCGCCAAGGATCGACCGTTGAGGCCCTTGCGGCCTTGAGCTCTGCGCTCGGCTTGAGCCGCACCATCGGCAACACCTACAACGAGCTGCAGTGCATGTTCGCCTGGGGCGAGATCCTCGAGGTCAGTGGCGACCCGGACGCCAAGGCGAAGTTCGAGCAGGCCGCGGCGCTTGCGCGAGGCGCCTCGGTGGCCGAAGTCGAGTGGCGCTCACTGTATGGCCTCGGACGTTACGCTGAGACGACGGGCGAGCGGGCTGCGGCGCGACTGCTCTTCGATCGCGCGCTTGCGATTGCCGAGCGCCTCGGTCGCGCACGCGCCGAGTCGCTCTCGGGGCGCGGGCGCGATGATCTGTACGATGACGCCGCACGGCTGGCCCTCGCCGACCATGAACCCGAGGCGGCCTTTGCCTACCTCGAGCGGGCACGAGCGCGTACGTTGCTCGACGTGCTCGCGACGCGGCCCCTCAACTTGCCCGACGCCGAAGCCAAGACCGCCATCGCACGCGAGGCAGCGGCACGCGAAGCCGTTCTTTCGGCCGAGCGCAAGGTCGAGCGCAAAGTGGCCGACGCGGCCGATCTGCTCGACGCCGCGCGCCGCGCGCACGGCGTCGCCGTCGATGCGCTCACCCGTCGCTTCCCCGAGCTTGCACGGGTTGTGCTCATCAAACCCGTCCCCTTGCCGCAACTGCAAGCAGTGCTGCCCGCCGATGCCGTCGTGCTCTTCTACTACGTCGGACGGACAGCCCTGACGCTCATGGTCATTCGACGCGACGGCGTGAGCGCGGAGCGCCTGGCGATCAAAGGCCGCGACCTCGGCGTCATGATCGAGGGTCTGCGGGCACGCCTCGGCACCTTCGCCGCTGTCGATGCTCAGCTTGCGGACTTGAGCCAAGCAGTGCTGAGCGACGACGCGCGGCAGGCACTCGCGACCGCCCGCCTCGCCATCATTCTGCCGCACGGCACGTTGCACTACGTGCCGTTCGCGGCTCTGCCCATCAAGGGCGACGCCCTCATCGCCTCGACGGCCCTCGCCGAGGCGCCCTCGGGCTCGGTTCTCTTTGACAGGCTCGCACGCGGGAAACCATCGGCACCACAGAGCGTGGCCGCTCTCGCGCCGGCCTACGACCTGCCGTTCGCGCGCCTCGAGGCGGCGGCGGTCGCCGGTGACCAAGCGCTGCTCGGCGCCGACGCCACCGAGACCCGGCTACGCGCGCTGCGCGTTGACGCCGTCGATATCGCCGCGCACGCCGAGCTCGACGCCAACGATCCCTTGGCGAGCGCCATCGCCTTCGCGCCGAGTCGCGGTGACGACGGCCGTCTCGAAGTGCGCGAGATCTTCGGCATGACCGGGGTGCCCGCCATCGTGAGCCTCAGCGCCTGCAACTCCGCCGGCCAGGACCTGCGCGGCGAGGAGTGGCTAACTCTCGCCAACGCCTTTCTGGCCGCCGGCAGCCGCAGCGTCGTCGCCACGCGTCAGCGCGTCTCGGACCTCGCGGCCGGCGTCCTGATGAAGCGATTCTACCGCGCGTTAGGCAAGCACGGCACGGCTGAGGCCCTGCGCGAGGCGGCGCTCGCGACACGCAAGTCGTTCCCTCACCCGGCGCACTGGTCGAGCTTCGTGGTCATCGGCGACTATCGCTGAGCGCCGCTGTCGTCGGCGTCCGCATCCTCGGCGGCCTTGCACACCTCACGGTAGATGCGCTGGTTGACGCGCGAGACGAGCGCTCGCACTTGCTCACGCGACAGGCGATGCACGGGCGTCGGCGCGAGCAAGGGCTCGAGCGGCGTTTGGACGTGCTCGGTGACGACCAACAGACCGACGACGCCGAGCAGCAGGCCGCCGACCGCGAGCGGCAAGCTGAAGCCCTTGCTCACCTTGTCCTGACCAAAGAGAACCCACCCGGCGCTGCTCGCTCCGGCGCCCCCCGCGCCGAGCAACATGCCAAGATAGACCCAACTGCCGCGCGCGTTGATCTCGGTGCGCGTCAGGTCATTGAGCGTGTCATCGCCCGCGAGCTGCGTGAGCTGCACGTCGCTTAGAGCCATCGGCCCCCAAAACACCTGCCATTCGTCGGTGACCGGTAGGGGCGGATCCACAATCTTGTCGATCGTGAGCTGCGGGATGTGCTGTGCCGCCGGACAGCCGCGCGACTGCGCATAGGCCTGCCTCGCAACGAGCAGCGCCAGGAGCGCGACGAGCGCGCGAGACGACAGAGCGAGCGGCCGAAGCATCGAAGCGCGACGCTAGTCGATTCGTCCCGAATCGGCAAGCTGCGCCGAGATTGCGACGCGCGTCAGCGAGCTGCGCGGCGGTGCAAGTCGCGCGCTACTGCAAGGCGCGCGTCTGAACAGTGAGGCGAAGCGAAGGCGCGGCGGCGGCGACGAATAGATAGCGATTGTCACCCGTCTCCCAGCGCACCTTGCCGTGCGAGTCACGGCCGACAAGCTTGTAGGCGTATACGCCGCCCGACGGCAGACGCATCTGCCCGACAAAGGTGCCATCGACCTTCGGCATGAGGCGCACACCCCGCGCCGGGTCCCAGCGGCCAAGTTCATTGGCCGCGCCACAAGCCCACAGCTCCGCGACCTCGGCACCCGAAGCGACGAGCTCGACCTCGCGGGTCGGCGAAGCGTCGCCGAGCAGCGCGCGAATACAGCCCGCGCCGCCTAGCGACCACACGACCACGCCGTGCGCCGGCACCAAGCCCTCGGCCATGACCCGCCCAGCGCCCCTGGCCGCAGCCGGCGCGGCGACCGCCGTGCTCTCGCGCAGGCGACAAGCGGCAGGCGGCGCAGCGGCGAGGATGAGCGGCCGTGCCACGGCGCTCGCGTTGAAACCAACCACCAAGGACTCATCAGCGCCGAAGCGCACGAGCGTCAGGGCGTCGTCAGCATAGCCGATGACCCGCGTGGCACCGCTCGCCAACGCCGGATGCGCAAAGCGCTCGGCAGCGAGCGACTTGACGAGGGCAACGAGCGGCGCGTCGCCCGCGGGCGCAAAGCGCATGTCGCCGCGCGTGTCGGGCTCGTGCTCGCCCTGCAGTCCGGCCTCCGTGCCGTAGGTGAGTGCTGGCGTGCCGCGCAAGGCAAAGAGGGCCGAAAGCGCGCTCGCCGCTTGCGCGGGCGCGCAAATCGAAGCCAAGCGCGGCAGGTCGTGGTTGTCGACAAAGGTGACGAGGGAGCTCGGGTCGGCGTACTCCCGATCCGCCGACAGCACGGCGGCGAGGGAGCCAAAGGCAGCGCCTTGACAGAAGACCTCGCGCAACGCGAAGGCGAGCGGGAAGTCGAACATGTTCGAGAAGCCCCCGGCGAGCTGCGTCGCGCCGACGACGTCGCTGCGTCCATCGAAGAGCTCGCCGAGCGTAACAAAGCCCGGCGCAGCCACGCCGCGCAGAAAGTCGGTGTAGCGTCGCCAAAAAGCGGTCGGGACGTGCTTGACAGCGTCGAGACGAAAGCCGTCGGGCTTCGCCTCGCGAATCAGCACCGCGGCCGCGCCGGTGAGGTAGGCGTAGACGTCCGCGCGCTCCTGCGCCAGATCGGGCAGGCCGTGCACCTCGTGCGTCTCGAGCTCGTGCGCGTCGCTCCAATCATCGATGCCGCCCTGCGGATGAAACCACTCGGGGTGCTCGCGCACGAGCGGCGCACCAAAGGCCACGTGGTTGACGACAACATCGAGCAGAACGCGCATATGACGGGCGTGCGCGGCGTCGATGAGCGCCTTGAGTGCAGGCATGCCGCCAAAACGCGCATCGACGACACGCAGGTCCTCGACCCAATAGCCGTGAAACGCGGCGTGCCCGTCGAACGGCTCGCTGCGGGTCTGAAACACGGGCGACAGCCACAGTGTGCGCACGCCGAGGTCCGCGAGGTAATCGAGACTCCGCTCGACGCCCTGCAAGTCACCGCCGTGCCAGGCGCTCGGGTTGGCTTTGTCGACAGCGACGTTGTTGCCCGGCACCGCATCACGAAACCTATCGACGAGGACGAAGTAGATGAGATCGCCGCCTTGCCCTCCCGCCATGCTCCCGCCCATCGCGTCGCTCGCCAGCGGCGCAGCCCGAGAGCCACTGCCAGAGCGACTGCCAGAGCCGCCGGCAGAGTCACGGACAGCGCCGCTGCCACCGCCAGCACCTACGCCAGCACTTACGCCAGCACGTACGCCAGCACCGAGGGCCTCGGCCGCAGCGGCCTTCTGAAACTCGGGTCGCCCCCGCAGGAACGTATCGAGCACCATCGCGATGCGCTCGGCCAAGAGCGGTGTCACGAGCGTCACGGCCTCGGCCTCGCGCTCGTGCTTCCACTGGAGCATCGCCGGCAGGTCGGTCTGCTCGGTCACCGCGGTGGCGACCTCACGCGGATCGGCGACCGTGAACTTGCTGTAAACGCGCCACGCGTAGCGGCCCGAGAGCTGCGAAGCATAATCGGCCTCGAGCTCGACGAGCAACACGAGCTTCGCACCCGCCGCCGCCTTGATGGCCTCGGCGAGCCGACGCGGCGTGTCGCGCGCCGTCCTCGTCACCTCGACCCAGGACGAATCAGAGAGCGAGCGGCCGGCGAGATTGCGCTCGCGCAAGGCGTCGCGCACACGCGCCTGCAGGTCTTCGGGCACGGCGAGCGGCGCATTGCCGTCGGCCGAGTCGAAGGCGTAGGCCACGAGCACGGGCGTGCTCTCGGCAAGACGCACCGGGGCCACCTTGGCGATGCAGCCCACAAGGACGCAACCGCTTACGAACAGAATCCGCAAACCCATACGCTGCCCTCCAGTCAACAACGCGCCTCAGAACCAAGCCTCGGCTTCGAGGGCAATGACTTGGTGCCAGTGGCGATCCTCACCGCCGTAGAAGATATCGTTCTGGTCGAGCGTATCGGTGAAGCGGTTGCTAAAGGCGTTGTGCACGTTGGAGTACTGCACGCCGTACAACAGACGCAGCGAGGGGCGCGAGTAGATGCCCGGACCGGTCGGGTTGAGCACGAGGCCGCCTTTGGCCTGAAAGGTGCGGCGCTCATTGGTGTCGCCGTACTCGAGGCCGAGCGTGTTGGATTGACCCGCATTGCTTTGGAAGATCGAAAGGTAGTGCTCGCGCCAGAGATTGCCTTGCAGCGAGATCTCGCGCGCCAAGCTCGACTCGAGCAACACGTGCACGGTGTCGGAGAGATAGGCCTGTACGCGCAGCACCGTCGAGTAGTAGCGACGGTTGGCCTCACTCGGAGCGTTGTACGGCGAATCGGCGAAGCCACGCACGAGGTCGCGGTCTTCATCGAAGCCAAAGAGCACGCCCCAGGCCGCGTCGAGGCGGCCCGGCACGAGCACGAGCTGCATCTCGTTGCCGAGCACGAAGGCGTAGCGCTCGTCGGTGAGCTCCTTGACGTAGATCGTGTAGTCCTTGCCGAGGTAGCTCTCAGCGCGAAAGTTCTCGGGATGCTTCTTGGCGTACGACAGATAGGCGCTGTTCCAACGCAGCGGCCCCGCGTTACCGAAGCCGAGGTAAGCGACGAGCTTCCACGACTCAGCGCTCTCGGACTTCGGCGGCCCGATGCGGTCGCCAGGGTTCCGCTCGAAGAAGCGCTGCACGAGCTCGCCGCGAAAGAAGTCTTCGTAGGTGAGGCCGGGGCCAAGGTCGGTCTGATGCGGGGCGTAGCGGTTCCCGCTCACCGCGGGCTCGTAGGAGTACTGGCCACCAGCGCCGAGCTCCGCGTGGCCGCTGATGCGCCGACGCGCCGTGCCCCCGAGCGTGCCGATGGTGTGGTACTGCGAGGGCGTCGTGATCCGCGACATGAAGCTCGGGTCGAAGGGCACCGCGCTCCTCGTCATGTAGCCCGCGTCACCCGCCCCGAGCAGCAGCTCCCAGCGCTCGCTCTCGTAGCGCGTCGAGAGGCCGACGGTATCGAAGAACACCTGCGCCGGCTTCATGTCGTAGAGGCCGAGATCGCCGCAGTACGAGTCGAGCGTGCCGAGCTGCCAGACGACCTTGTCGAAGAGCACGTTACCAGCCTGCACGTACATTTGCGTCAGGCCATAGCGGCCGAGCCAGCCCATGCTCTGGTCGGCGTCGAAGAACGAGTTGCCCTCGATCTTCGTGTGCAGCGTGGTCCACACCTCGCTCGAGTTGGGCTGCCGTGGCAACACGTCGAGGCCGAGCTCGAGCGCGCCCCAAGGCCCCTCGTTGAGCAAGCGGCCGTAAAGATTCCAGTAGCCGAGCCGCGAGTTGCCGCCCTCGAGGTCGGGCCGCGTCATGACACGGAAGTAGCCGTTGGCGTGCGCGCGGTCGCGCTCGACCGCGGCGCCTGCGAAAGACGGCACGAGCAGCGCGGCCAACAACACGCCCCAGCGCAGCGAGCCCGCCTCCCCAAGTCTGCTCTGGCGTCGATCCGAACGGTTGTGCATCGCTACCCTCTAGTCTATCGCGGCGTCCTCGCGCCTCTTTGCCTCGCGACCCGCGCGTCGCCTAATTCGCCTCGAGCACGACGATGCTGCGCGCCTTGGCCTCGTAGGTGGCGCCCACCACGTCCGCCGAATCGAGCGAGACGTTGGCCGAGCCCTTCGGATCGAGGCTGCTCGCGGCGAGCGTGTCGGCGAGGTCGAAGTGCAGCTGCGTGTCGATCCGGCGCTTCCAAGCGCGGCCCGTCGGCAGCGTGAAGGTCACCGAGCCCCAGCCTGGCTGGGCGGGCGTGCGCTCGGGTTGCATGTTGATGAGCACGACCAGCTCCGGTCCGAGCGTCGCGTCGTAATAGTGGATCATGATGCGGCGGGTGTTCAACCTGTCGTCGTCGGTGGCATCGGTGTTGTTGTAGGACTTGTAGGCGAAGCTCGGCACGTCGTACTCGGCGGGCGCGAAGGCGTAGCTGTGGGCGCGGCGGAACTTGACGACCTTGCTAACGAAGTCGAACATGCGCCAGCGCTCGTCGCTGCCTTCCCAGGCGCCCCAGTCGAACCAATTGAAGGCGTTGTCGCCACCGTTGGTGTAGGCGTTGTTGTTGCCGAGCTGCGTGCGCATCCACTCGTCGCCACCGTAAAGCATGGGCGTGCCGTGCGAGAGCATCAGCCCAACGAAGAAGTTGCGCATCACCTGGCGCTTGACCGCCTCGGTGAGCGAGTCGTCGATGCCTTTGCAGTAGTACGAGCAGCCCCAGCAGTCGTTCACCCACGCACAGCCCGCGATGCTTTGGCACCACTCGGCGGCAGTGTGGCCGCTGCATTCGGCCCAGGCACGCGAGCGGTTGTTGCTCTCGCCGCTCGTCGCGTCACACCAAGTGCTCGCCGGGCTCGTACAGCAGATCGGGTTGAGTGGGCCGCAGCCGTTGACCTTGGCGTTGTAGGTGACGAGGTCGTAGAGCGTAAAGCCGTCATGACAGGTGACGAAGTTGATGCTGTTGTAAGGTCGGCGGCCGTTCCAGCCAAAAAGCATCTTCGAGCCGGTGAGGCCCGCATCGACGACGCTATAGGGGCCCCGCGTGTCCTTATAGCTGCCGTCCGAGTTCTTCTCGTCGTTGAGGCGCTTGCCGATAGCCCATTGTAGCGAGCCGTCCGGATTAGAGCCTTCGTCCTTGAGAAATGAGCGCCATAGGTCGCGGAAGTTAGCATTCCACTCGGACCAGCCGATGGTGCCGTCAGTGCTCGTCGGAAAGCCCGCGAGGGCGAACTTGCTGTTCGACCACGGCTCAGCGATGACGCGCGTGTTGTAGGCCCGCAGCACCGGGTCGTCGATGATGTCTTGCAGCACAGTGTTCTTCGGGTCGTCCCACGTGTTGTAGTCGCGATCTTTTTCGCCGAGCACGGGAGCCAAGTCGAAGCGATAGCCGTCGACATGCATCTCCTCAACCCAGTAGCGCAAAGAATCGATGATGAGCTTGCGCGCTGGGCGATTGTTGCAGCGTAGGTCGTTGCCGACGCCACTGTTGTTCCAGTAGGTCTGGCCGTCGGGCGGCAACGCGTACCACGCTTGATTATCGAGGCCGCGGAACGAATAGAGGCCCGCCACCTCCTTCGGATCGAAGTTGCCGAGCTGACTCATGTCGAGGTTGTAGCTGCCGGCGGCTTGGATCTTCTCGCGCCATAGCCCTCCCTCGCCGGTGTGGTTGTAGACCACGTCGAGGATGACCTCGATGTCGCGCTTGTGCAGCTCGTCGACCATCCACTTGAACTCGTCGCGCAGCTTGTCCGGCGCCGGCTCGAGCGCATACGACATCTCGGGAGAAAAGAAGCCGATGGTCTGATAGCCCCAATAGCCGCCGTCGAGCGGCTTCTCGAAGACCGGCAACAGCTCGACCGCCGTCACCCCGAGGCTCACGAAATAGTCGGCGGCCTCGCCGAAGCCGCGAAAGGTGCCGGGGTGCAGCACGTTCGGCCAAGCGCCCGGGTTCTTGGAGAAGCCCTTGACGTGCACCTCGTAGACAATGAGGTCTTGCGGCCGATGGCCGGGCGCGTCGGGGTTCTTGCGCAGATCGCGATAGAGCTTCTCGCTGTCACTCCAGGCGTAGGCGGTCGACTCCTGCACGACGACGCTCTTGCTCGCGGCGCCCCAAGTCGACTGCTTGCGCGCCGGGCCACTTGCGGTCGAGCCGCGCATCCAATCGTGCTCGCGGTTGAAGGCGCGCGAGTAGGGATCGAACAGGAGCTTGTTCGGATTGTAGCGGTTGCCGAGGTCGTCGACATCGGCGACGAAGCCATCGAGCTTGCCCGGCCGCCACGAATCGACGTACGGCCAGTTCGGCCCCCAAGCGACATAGCCGTAGGCTTGGCCAACGCCCACGCCCTGCACGTAGGCGCTCCATACGTCACCGAGCCGCGTCATCTCAACGCGCCGGGTCGGCAGATCAGCGTCGGCGTTATCGAAGAGCAACAGCTCGATGCGCGTCGCGTTCTCGGAGTAAACGTTGAAGCTCGTGCCCTTGTCGACGAGGCGGCCGCCCAAGTACTTTTGCGCCTTGATGTCGGCGTCACTGTAGCTCGGCGCCTTCGCGGCGGCGCGGTAGAGCTCAACGTAGTCCTTGGACGGACAGGCGGCGCAGAACCACGCCCCCGTCACGAGGCTCAGCCAGGGCAGACGTCGACACCGGCTCATCAGCTAGTCCGAAACGACGTTGCCCCACCAGCGCGACTCCTCGCGCTCGAGCAACAGGTCGAACTCGTGCCCGATCCAATGCGCCTCTTTCTTGTTGGCGGCGTTGACGACGAGCACGAGGCGCAACAACACCAAGCTATCGACCCGCATCGCCGAGACGTCGAACGCGACGCCGACGCTTGTCGGCAGAATGCGCTTGATGCGCCCGGGGATGCGCGTGGCCACCTCGCTGCCCGGCCCACCGACCGCGAGATCGAAGCTGACGGCATCGCCCTCGTGCAGCTGCACCGCATCGGTGGTGGTCACGAGCGCGCCGCCTAGGCTCAGATTGGAGATCTGGCCTTTGGCG
>Ga0315268_10000121_pt1 | contig 88767 bp, 86 predicted proteins | sample C1_top_MG_FD_204535 | JGI IMG/M metagenome (GOLD analysis project Ga0315268, IMG submission 204535) | Sediment microbial communities from Yellowstone Lake, YNP, Wyoming, USA - C1_top | ecosystem: Environmental > Aquatic > Freshwater > Lake > Sediment | place: USA: Wyoming | collected 2017-08-01
TATCGAATGATAGCATGCGCATCGCAGCATGACCCGTCGATCTCGAAATTGTTCCCGCGCCCTACGACTGCAGGTGCGCCGGGTCCATCCAGAAGTACGTCCAGATGTGGCCGTCGGGATCGGCAAAGCCGCGCTCGTACATGAAGCCGTGGTCCTGGGCGTCGACGCTGCGGCTGGCACCGGCTGCGAGCGCGGTCTCGACGATGCGATCAACATCGGCACGCGATGGCGCAGAGAGCGACACCAGCGCCTCGGTGCTCTGCTTGGCATCGGCGATCGGCCTGGGCGTGAAGGTCTCGAAGAACGGAGCGCTCACCAGCATAGCGTAGTTGTCTTCACCGATGACCATGCACGCCGCCTTGTCGTCGGTGAACTGCGAGTTGAAGCGGTAACCGAGCTTGCCAAAGAACTCGATCGAGCGCTTGACGTCCTTGACCGGCAGGTTGACGAACAGCTTGGCCGCCTCGGCTGCAGCCGGCGGTGCGGCTGGCTCGGCGGCGGCCCGCTGCTGCGCCTCGACCTGCACGCGCAGCTTTTCCTCGGCCTGCTGCAGCTCGGGAGTGAGCGCCTCGCCAAAGTCGGCGGCCTCGTAGATCTGCCGGATCTCGATCTCGACCTCGCGTCCGGCGGGCACCGGGCAGCGCTTGACCCAGTCGATCGCCTCCTGCAGCGACGCGCACTCCCAGATCCAGAAACCCGCGACGAGCTGCCGGGGGTCGGCAAAGGGCCCGCGCACCGCGCTTCGGTCGCTCTCCGAGAGCCGCACGCGGGCGCCCCGGGAGGTCGGCTGCAAGCCATCACCGGCGCGCATCACGCCCGCCTTGACCAGCTCTTCGTTGAAGCGGCCCATGTCGGTGAGCATCTGGGTATCTGGCAGCTCGCCTGCTTCGGTGTGCTCGTCGGCCTTGTGGATCACCATGAATCGCATGTGAGTTCCTCCCTCAGTTCGCCTGGCTCGCCGATACCAAGAGGCAAGCAAGCGCGTGTTGCTGCTACCTAGCGAAGACACGCAGCGCGACCGTAGCGATCCTTGAAACAGTCTGTTGCGCCAGGCGAACCGTCGACGACGCGCCGCGAGTTATGTTCAACACATCTTCAACGGGAGGACATCATGAAGACCGTGTGGTTGGGGTTCGCGACGGCCGCTGCACTGACGCTGACGAGTTGCGGCGGCGAGGAATGCACTTCGGCGAATGCGAAGGCGACGTCGAGCGTCAGCCAGAAGAACACCGCCTTCGACCCCGAGTGCTTCAAGGTGACCAAGGGCACCGAGGTGACCTTCAAAAACGACGACGGCATGGCGCACACCGTCACCACCGAGTCGGGTCAGGCCGAGACCTTTGACAGCGGAAACCTGGCCGCGGGCGCTTCGTTCAAGCACACCTTCGACACGGTCGGCAGCATCAAGCTCACCTGCACCTATCATCCGAGCATGTACACGACCGCGATCGTAGAATGATGGGAGGCCGGTACCGGCGGTCGATCAACGTCGCCGCTGGATGGCGCGCGCTGCGATAGGACTCACCTATGCAGCGCGCTGCGCCCCGCCTCCACGATGGTCTGATCATCGGCCGCAAAATCGAACAGCCGCACCGCGCCCGCGACCAGGTCGACACTGGCCAGGCCAGGGCCTGCGCCCGGCAGCAGCGTGCCCGCGTTGACGACGTGCAAAAGGCCGAACTGCCGGCACATGGCGCGATGCGTGTGGCCATTGCAGACCAGCGCGTACCGACCCTCGGTGAGCAGCTGCTGCAGCTCGCTGTTCGACTCGATGGCATAGCCAAAGTCGTCCGGCCCCACCTTGGCCATGTCGTTGTCGCCCAGACCGTGACACAGCAGCAGCCAGCCGCGCGGCGTCGGCAAATCGATCGTCACCGGCAACGCGGCCAGATAGGCGCGCGCTGACGTCGACACCCGCTCGAGCGGCGTGGCATGCGGCAGCGTGCGCTGCTCGTTGAGCAAGAGCCAGCGGTCGTGGTTGCCCTGCACGCAGGGCAGCTGCTCGCGCAGCAGGATCTCGATGGTGCGATCGACATCGCCCGGTCCGTCGACGACGTCGCCCACGACCAGGATCGCCTCGACCGCCTGCTCGCGCAAGAACGCGACCGCGCACTCGAGACGATCGGCCTGGCAATGAACGTCGCCGATCAGTCCGACCCTGGTGACCAGCTGGGACAAGCTTGACTGCTCCGCTGCGCTGCCGGGCGCAGCGTCAGCGGAACACAAAGTGCCGTCGCACGCCAGGCCGCCCGCCACCAGCCGACACTGGAAAGAAACTCGAAGTCGGGTCACCATCGGGTGCGTCTCGCCACCACGCTGTGCCAAGGCACACTTCACGCGGAGGGCTCGCCATGATTCGCAGCGCTGCATTCGCGGCAACCATCGTTGCATCGAGCTGCCTGCTCGTCTTTTGCAAGACCGCGGAGCCCAAGGCCGCGCCGCCAGCGCTGACGCCGGCCACGGCACCGGCTGCGGCGCCGGCCGCGGCGCCGGCAGCCGCAACGTCGCTGCCAGCACCGACGTTCGAGTTGCTGGCGGCGGACACGCCAAGGACCACGACCGAGGGCAACACCTTCATCGCACCGGCGGGCTGGAACATCGGCGTGCGCGGCCCGGCCACGATCCTGCAGCCACCCGAGGGCGATTCGGCCATCGCCCTCATCGACCTGCGTGCTCCCGACGCCGCGTCCGCCGTCGCTGCCGCCTGGAAGGCCTACCAGCCCGCAGCCAGCTGGCCGCTCATCGTGGTCAACCAGTCTCCAGACCGGGACGGCTGGACCGATCGCCAGGCCTACAGCTACCAGACCTCACCCAACGAGAAACGCGACGTTGCGCTCTACCTGCGGCGCGCCAACGGCGTCTGGACCGCGGTCATCTACGACATGGCGCAGGCGGTCGGCGAGAAGCGGCTGGCCCAGGTCGAGTTGATCTTCGGTGAGTTTTTGCCCAAGGGGCACGCCCGCGAGTCGTTTGCCGGCAAGACCGCCAACAAGCTCGACGCTGCGCGCATCGAGGCGCTCAGGAAGTTCGTCGAGACCGCCATCCAGAAGATGGGGGTGCCCGGTGCTGCCATCGGGGTGGTGCAGGACGGCAAGGTGATATTTGCCGACGGCGTTGGCGTGCGCGCGCTCGATGGCAAGGACAAGGTCGACGCCGGCACCCTGTTCATGATCGCCTCCAACACCAAGGCGATGACCACGCTCATGCTCGGCAAGCTGGTCGACGAGAAGAAGCTGACCTGGGAGACGCCAGTGACCAGCTTGCTGCCCTCGTTCAAGCTGGGCGACGCCGACACCACGCGTCAGGTCCTGGTCAAGCACCTGATCTGCGCCTGCACCGGCCTGCCGCGGCAGGACCTGGAGTGGCTGCTGCAGTTCAAGGGCGTGACGCCCGCCGGTGCCCTGGCCACACTCGCCACCATGCAACCGACCAGCAAGTTCGGTGAGATGTTCCAGTACAGCAACCCGCTGGCCGGCGCCGGCGGTTTCGTCGGCGGCCACGTCGCCTACCCCAAGCTCGAGCTGGGTGCCGCCTATGACAAGGCGATGCAGACGCGCGTGTTCGACCCGCTCAAGATGAAGACAACCACCTTCGACTACGGCCGCGCGCTCAAGGGCAACCATGCCATGCCGCACTCGCCCGACGTCGACGGCAAACCCGCTGCGGCGGTGATGGAGATCAACTACGCAATCATCCCGATGCGGCCGGCGGGCGCAGCCTGGAGCAATGTGCGCGACCTGCTCAGCTACGTGAGCATGGAGCTCGCCGAGGGCGCGTTGCCAAACGGCAAGCGCTATATCGACAAGCAGACGCTGCTGGCGCGGCGCGCGCCGCAGGTTCCGATCGGCAAGACCGCGACCTACGGGATGGGGCTCGAGGTCGACACCACCTACGGCGTGCCGGTCGTGCACCACGGCGGCGCCATGATCGGTTTCTACAGCGACATGCTGTGGCTGCCCGAACAGAATGTGGGCGCCGTGGTGCTGACCAATGGTGACCCGGGCTGGCTCGTGCTCGGACCCTTCCAGCGCAAGCTGCTCGAGCTGCTCTTCGATGGCAATGCCGAGGCCGATGCGCAGGTCGCGGCGCAGACGAAGAACTTCTATGACCGGCTGGCAGCAGATCGCAAGCTGATCACGGTGCCGGCCGATGCGGCCGAGGCTGCCAAGCTGGCCACACGCTACACCAGCGCCGCGCTCGGCGAGATCGCGGTCAGCCAGGTCAAGGGCACCACCGTATTCGACTTTGGCGAGTGGCGCAGCGAGATGGCGTCGCGCAAGAACCCCGACGGCACGATCTCCTTCCTCACCATCGCTCCCGGTGTGCTGGGCTTCGAGTTCGTGGTCGGCAGCAGCGCCAAGCGCACGCTGATCGTGCGCGACGCGCAGCACGAGTACGTCTTCACCGAGGGGTGAGCGCGAACGACTACCAGACCCCCGGCACCAGCCGAAAACGTACGCGCGCCGCATACTCGACATAACCCTTGAGCTCGGCCTGCAGGGTCGCGTCCTCGCGCGCCGTGCGCCAGGCGTAGATCGCGGCCATGGCAAACGACGGCACGTAAGCCCAGAGAGATCCCACGGCCAGCGGGTAAACCAGGTTGACCACGATCAGCGAGATGTAGAACGGATGGCGCACGAAGCGGTACGGCCCGCTCGACACCACCTGGTGCTCGCGGTCGTTCTGGATGCGCACGCCGGTCTCGGCGTGGCGGTTGACGACCATGGCCCAGTTGACGAAGGCATAGGCCAGCAGGGTGACGACCAGCGACGGCACGGCCAGCAAGAACGGCACACTCGGACCGTGCCAGCGGCCGACGTCGAGCCCGGCGACCGCGGGCGCCAGAAACATGAGCATCGCCATGGCCAGACCGACGACCTTGTCCCACGTCTTGACGTCTTTCTTGAAGGGCCTGCCGCGTGCGTTGACCACCTCGGCCACGCCCGGCGCGAAAAGCGCCATCGCGACGACGACGACCAGCAGATAGCCGATCAGGCCACCGTAGTAGATCCAGGCGCGCGGCACGGCCAGGGTGCCAGCCGCACCAAAGAAGATCGCGGCCACCACCAGGGATGAGACGAGCACCGTGATCAGGCGCCCGACGCCCGCGCGATCGAGCTTCTTGGCCGCAACCCGCTGCACTGAGTTCTCGCTCATGGCTTCCTCCTCGTCACGATGCCGTAAAACAGGACCTTGAGCACCGACTCGGCCACGGCTGTGCGATCGAGCGCGAGCCGGCTGACCGCCGGGTCGTCGAACAGATCGCGCACCTTGACCAGCAGGATCATCAGCAGGTCGAGGTCGAGGTCGCGCCGGATCTGGCCGCGCCGCTGTGCCGCCCGGTAGAAGTCGCGCACCCGTTTTTCCCAGTCGCGCATCTGCGCCCGGGCATAGCGGCCTGGTGCCGTGTCGGCGGTCAGCACCTCGTGATAGAGCTCGGCCGAGGCGGTCGCAAACTGCTCGGCCTTGATCGCGATGATGGCGCGCACCTTGTCCTCGATCGGCCGATCGCCGTTGATCGTGGACTCGAGCAGCTGGCGCCCCTCGACGGTCAGCTGCTGGATCACGCGGATCGCGATGTCGTCGCGGTCGCGAAAATATCTGTAGAAGGTGCGCTTGCTGACTTGCGCCTGGCGGCAGATCTCCTCGACCCGGACCCGGCGGATGCCGTGCTTGAGAAAGAGAGCGCGCGCTGTGTCGAGCAGCGCGCTGGTCTTGGGATTGGTCGGCAGGTTCCGCATCGGCGCAGATCTCCCGATATACGATCTATGTCGTAGTATACGTTTTTCGTTATCTCACAGAATTAACGTTTACGTGAGTCCAGAACCGAGCGCCGCCACCGCCGCCGCCATGCCCTCGCGATAGCTCGGGTAGCGCGGCTGCCAGCCGAGCTCGCGCTTGAGCTTGGCGTTGCTGACGCGGCAATCCATCTGCATGGTCTCCAGAAGCAAGCGCCCGACGGCGAGCCGGATGAACAGCAGCGCGATGCGCGGCGCTTTTTTCGGTGGCGGCAGACCGAGCAGCCGCGCCAGCTCGGTCGACCACGCGGCACTGGTGCAGGCCACGTCGTCGGCCACGATGAAGCTGGCGCCATTGGGCAGCGCATCGATCTTCTCGATGGCGCGCAGGTAGGCGTCTGCGCAGTCGTCGACGTGGATGCGCGGGATGCAGTTGTTCCCGTCGCCGATGATGGCGTTGCGGCCCTCGCGCGCCCACTTCGCCATGGTCGCGAACATGCCGCCTGGGCCGTAGATCTGGCCCGGCAACAGCCGCACGAACTTGGGCGAGCCAGCCGCGCGCACCTGTTCCATCAACGCATCGACCTGGTCGCCGATGCGCGCGATGCCGATGCGCACAAATGGCCAGGTCTCGTCGGCCACTTCGTCGCCGTGGGTGCAGAAGGCCGTGCCCGAGGTGATCACGATCGGGCAGCCGCGCTCTTTGGCCAGACCGAGTGCATTGGCGTGCAACCGCGTCACCTGGTCGCGCAGCAGCTCGAAGCGCTTGCTGGTGACCCGCGTGCCAAAGATCTTGGGCTGCGCGATCAGCACCATGACGTCGACGCCGGCAAGTTTTTGCGCGAACGACGCGGGCTCGAGCAGGTCACCGACCAGTGACGCAGCGCCCATCGACTCGATGCGCGGCGCGATCGCCAGGTCGCGCGTCAGCACGGTCACCGCATGGCCGCGGCCGACCAACAGCGGCACCAGCGCGCTGCCAAGGAATCCGCTACCGCCAAAGACCAGGACGCGCATGGTTGGCCTCGACGACGATCAGGATTCGGCAAACGTGTACAGGAAGTCGACGAACGCGCGCACGCAGCCGGTCAGCCCAGAGACCTTGGGCGAGCGCGGCTCGATCACGACGAACTCGTCCTTGCTGTGTGCGCCCAGGCCATAGCCCATGCCAAAGCCGATCGCGGGCAGGTTGAGCGGCGGCCCGGTGAAAAGATAGCCGGGCCACGAGCCGCCGCCGCGTGGCCGCACCAGCGGGTCGAGGCCGTAACTCTTGTACACAGCCAGCTCGGCCTGCACCGGTAACGACTCGTAGGCGGTCGTCGTCGGATCGTAGCTGCCCAGATCGTGCACCTCGATGTCGCCAAAGCCGCGCTTGGCGAGATGGGCGCGCAGCAACTCGATGGTCTTGGCCGCGGTCATGTCCGGCACCAGCCGAATGTCGAGCTTCGCCTCGGCGTGGTGCGGCACGATGGTCTTGCCCGCTGGCCCGGTGTAGCCACCGACCAGCCCCTGGATGTTGACCGTGGGCCGGCTGACCCAACGCTCCACGGTCTCGGCAAAGCTGAGGTCGCGCGCCCAGCGCTCGACCGACAGCTCCTGTTTCAGGTCGGCCTCGTTGGTGCGTTTGGCCACATCCGCGACCAGCGCCTTGTCCCGCTTGGTCAGCGGCCGCACCAGGGACTCGAGCCCGTCGATGGCCGGGTCATTGCCGTCGGCCACGACCAGCGTGTTGAGCGCCTGCACCAGGTGCCAGGCCACGCTGTCCACAGCCGGCTTCATGCCCGAGTGAATATCGCGCTGGGTCGGACCGCGGCCCCAGCGCGCGCCGTCCGCGATCAGTTCGACCTCGACGATGCCCTTGTTGCCAAGCACGACGTCGACCGTGCCGTCGAGGTTCTGCGACATGTCGGTGGTGAGCACGCCCTGGCAGCGCTTGAGCGCGGCCTGCACCTCGGGCCGTCTCACCGCCTCGGGCAAATGCGGCGAGCCGTCCTCCTCCTCGCCCTCGGCGATCAGCACGATGTTGACCGGCAGCTTGCGGCCGGCGCCGCGGATCGCGTGCAGCGCGGACAAGAAGAACGACTGCGGCCCCTTCTGGTTGACTGTGCCGCGGCCCATCACCACCTTGCCCACAGCGGGCAGCTCGACCACCTTGGCCGCGAACGGCGGCGCCGACCACTCGCTCTCGATCACGTGCTTGACGTCGTACATGAAGTAGAGGCCGAGCGTGCGCTTGGCACCGGCATCGAGCTGGCCGAACACCACGCTGGCGCCCGTGGTCGGCAGCAGCTCGACCTGCTGGAAGCCAGCGTCCCGCGCCAGCTTGGCCATCAGCTCGGTGCCCTCCTGCATGCCCTGGCCCGTGGCGTTGATCGAGGGCTGCCGGATCCACTCCTGCAGCCGCGCCAGCGCCTCGCCCGCCTGGCGATCGACCATGGCGTAGACCGGCTTGCGGTCTGCGGCCGCAGCAGCGCGCAGGCTGCGCGGCAGGGCAAGCAAGGCGGCGCCGGCAGCAGCGCTGGCGATGAACGTACGGCGATCGAGCTCGGACATGGCAACCTCCGTCGGCGCGCGAGTATAGGTCAGAGCAGCAATCGGCGAAATCCGTGCGCCAGCACCACCGGATAGAGCGCGAGGTTGCGCAGCAGCGCGAGCGGCCACGCATAACGCGGGCATGGCACCGCCCGCCCGACCCGCAGCTGTTCGAGCGCTGCGGCCAACGCGCGCAGATGGGTCGGTCCAAACGGTCCATCGTTGATGCGATCGATCAGCGCAGCAGGCAGCGCAGCGGAGCCGTGCAGTGCGCCGACCCAACCGCCCACGATCGCGGCATTGGTGTCGGTGTCGCCACCCGCAGCGATGGTCTCGACAATGGCGCGCAGCGGGTCGTCGCCGAAACGCACGAAGCAGAACGCCGCGAACGCCACGCTGTGCACGACATAGCCCGAAGTGCCGAGCGCGGGGGCCGCTTGCGCGACCGGCGCCTGGGCCAGCGCCAGCTCGCCGGCACGGTGCAGCGCGTCGGCGAGCAGCGGCGCCTGGATCGTGACCAGCGCTGCGTCGTGGCAGGCGAGCCGCGTGGTCTGGTCGACGGCTGTTGCCTTGGCGCAAGCAGCCGCCACGTCGGCCACGTAGACCGCACCGTCGACCGCGCGCGGATCCAGGTGCGTGACCTGGGCAAACGCCTTGGCGTGGGCACGCCGCGCTGTCTCATCGTCGCGAAACGCAACGCCCACGATGGCCGAGCGCATGGCCGCGCCGTTGCCGGCCGAGCGCACGCCGGTCTGTTTCAGTCCGATCAAGATCTTCAAGCACGAGCGCAGGGTGCCCAGGCCGATGCCCCAGGGCAATCGCAAGAACCAGCCGAGCAGCGACCAGCGAAAGCAGCGCGCGCTGTGCTCGACGTCGCCCTGCGCGCAGATCAGACTCTGCGCGACCAGCGCGGACTGTTCGGTGTCGTCGGAGACGAAGCCGGTTTTGCCCAGCAGGTGAAAGCGATCGAGCGCGCCAAAGCGTCGGCCGATCGCCTTCGACGACATGCCCTCGGCCGGCAGACCGAGCGCGTCGCCAAGCGCAGTGCCGAGCAGCGTTCCGGAAAGGCGATCGTCCCTCGTCAGGGACGTGCCAGGGTCACCGGCCATCCCGCTACAATGCGCGAGCAACGGCCGACATTCCACCTTTGTCATCGGCGCGCGATCCGGGTTAAGACCTCGACCATGGACCGGCGGCCGCGCGTCTCGTTCATCATCACTGCTTTTGACAGCGCGCGCACTCTGGGCCAGGCCGTGCAAAGCGTCCTGGACCAAGACGGGCCCGCGATCGAGCTGATCGTCGTCGACGACGCGAGCCAGGACCGGACGCCGCAGCTGCTCGCCGCGATTCGCGATCCACGACTGCGCGTGATCAGAAACCGGGTCAACGTCGGCCCGTTTGCCGCTGCCTCGCGGGCGCTCGACCTGGCCCGCGGCGACTATGTCGCCCGCCTGGACGCCGATGATCTGTGCCTGCCGGCGCGCACCAGCAAGCAGCTCGCCTTCTTGCATGCCCATCGGCAGGTCGGGATCGTGGGGTCGATGTGCCGGCAGTTTGACGAGCAGGGGACCGATCTTGGGCTCTCGGTAGTCCAGCACCACGACCTGGCCATCCGCTGGCACCTGCTGCTGCGTTCGCCCTTCGTGCACTCGACGGTGATGATGCGGCGCAGGGTGCTGGAGCGGCACGGTCTCCGCTATGACCCGACGCTGCGCGTGGGCGGTGACTATCAGCTGTGGACGCAGCTGCTGCGCCACACGCACGGCGCCAATCTCAAGTCAGCGCTCGTGCGCTACCGGGTGTGGCCCGGCAGCATCACCGGTTCGCAGCGCGCCGCGCAGCGCGTGGTGCAGGATCGCGTCTCGCAGCAGGCCATTGCCGAGGCTTTGCCAGGGTTCGCGATCGACGCTGGCGAGCTGAGCGACCTGCGGCAGGCCCTGGTGCCCGACCCGCATCGGCCAGTGCGCCCGCATTTTTCGTCCGGCCGCAGGGCCGCGCTGTGCGCGCTGTATCGGCGCCTGTTCGAGGCCTTTAACCAGGCGCAAGGAGCCAGACCCGGGATCGCTGTGCTGCGCCGCCAGGTCGAGCGCCGCGCCCGGCAGCTTGCGATCGACGGACGGGACGCGTGATCGACGAACGACTCGGCGGCGGAGACCCGGCAGACGCGCGCGCGCTGCTGGGTGCCGATGCGCTCGACCGGGCGCGCGTCGTCGACGCTGGCCAGAGCGGACACATCCGGCAGATCGGCTGCTTCGCGATCAAGATCGCCCACGACTCGCCAGCCCAGCGCATTCGCCTTGCCGAGGAGTGCGCCACCCTGCGCCGCCTGCAGTCGCCCCGCATCGGCATCGCGGTGCCGCGACTCTACGTCGCGCAACCCGCGCAGGGTGTGCTGGTGCGCGACTTCGTACCCTGGCCACGCTTGCTCGACCTGATGCGCGCCCTCGGCGGCAAACCCGACGCCGAGCTGTTGGCGCAACTGCGCGAGCTGCGGCAGCAGGTGTTGGCATTCGAGCGCAGCACCGGCATCGAGCTCGATCTCTCGCCGGCCAACATCTTCGTCGACGAGACGCGAGGTTCGCTCGTGCTGGCAGACGCGGGCGCGCGGCTCGATCCCAACCCGCTGCTGCGCTGCACCGAGGACGAGCTACCCGCTGCTCTCGAGCGCTACCTGGCGTGGCGCGAACAGTTCGAGCAACGCGCCACGCTGCGGCCGCTGGTCTGGCCGCCGAGCAGGCGATTCACGGTCGAGGTGCCGGTGGGCCGGCCTGCGCGCGGCCATTTGCTTTGGGTCAACCGCAAGCTCGTGCACGATCTCGGTCTGGCGCCGGGTGATCGCGCCGTCGAGGAATTCGCCAACCTGTCGACCCGGGCGCCGCGGCCGACCGGGGTGCGGCTGGCCTCGCGCTACCAGGACACGCCCGAGGTGACGTCGGACAGCGCCAAGGGCGATGGCCGCAGCGTCTACCTGGGCGCGTTGCCGGGTGGTCCCTATGGCCGGCGCGAGGTGCAGCTCAAGGGCGCGGGCCCGACGCCGCTGGCCTGGATCGGCCACCAGTACCACGAGGATGGCCGGGTCTCGTTTCAGCGCACGCTGTGGGAGACCGCAATTGCCGACGAGCTGGCGCGGCTCGGCTTCGAGACGCCGCAGATGCTGGCCATCCTCGACACGGGCGCCACCACCGTCGACAACACGGATCAGCGCTGGCCCGCAGCCAGCGCGGTGCGCGTGGCGTCGACCCATTTTCGGGTCGGCCACCTCGCCCTGTGGTCGCACCGGCCACGCGACCGCGCTGCACTGCGCTCACTGCTCCTGCACGTCGGGCGATTGATCCTGGGGCCGGATTTCGACGTCCAACGCGCCGGCCACCTCGAGCGACTCGCACTCGGTTTCCACCGCAACCTCGGCCACGACCTGGGGCGCAGCGCAGCGCTCAACATCCGCTGCTTTCATCCCACGCTCGGCAACATGCGCGTGGACGGTCACTTCATCGACTTCTCGACGGTGCGCATTTTTCGACACGACCTGCCGGACTTTGTCTTTCTCAACAACCGCTGGAAGGTGGCGAAGGATCTGCCGCTCTGGCTGCGCCACGCCCAGGCCTTTGTGCAGATTTACCGCGAGGCCGGACTGCTCGACGCCGAGCGCTGCGCGCGTCTGCAGCGCCGCGGCCGGCGCCTTCTGCTGCAGCGCTACGACGACGGCTACCTGGTGGGCCTGTTCAGTTTCGTCGGTCACGTCGGTCAGCGAGCTGTGGCCGGATCGGCAACACAGCGACGGGCGCTGGTCGGCGCGGCGATTGCGCTGCGGCGACTGCGGGGACCGGGTGTGGTCCGCTTTGACTTCTTCAAGCAACGCTGCGCGGCGCCGCTGTTCGACCTCGAGGATCGTTGTCCTGACTTTGTGCGAGCTTGGAACGGCCGGGCACGAGAGCCATGGCGCGCACTGCTCATCGATCCCGACTGCCAGGTGTCGGCACGGCAGCGACAGGTGGCCGAGCGCTTTGTCAGGGCGCTCGGTGCAGCGCTGACCACGCGCCAGCGGCGGGCGCTCGCGCCGAGACGCTGGTTCGAGGTGATCCGGCCCTGCATCGAGGCCGAGACGCTGTCGCAGATCTGCTACCAGCGCTCGACGCCGCGGGACTTTGCGCTTTGGCGCCAGCGCCTGGCGACGTCGCTGCACCTGCCGGCCGGGACCTACGACTACTTCGCGGCCCGCGCAGCGGCGCGCGCGCTCGGCCACCTGGCGTTTTCTGGCCTGCGACCATTTCGGTACGAGTTCCTGGTGGGCATGCGACCCGAGCTGTACCAGGCGGTCGGTGCGGTCTTCGATCGCGTGCTCGGCGACGCGCTGATCGGCAGCGTGGCCCACGGCAGCCGCGTGATGACGCGGCAGCGTCTGTTCCAGGTCGACCCCTCCGCCTTTGCGCACGGCACGCTGCGCCGGTCCGATGCCGGCCTGCGCGAGTACGGTCCGCACCCGCGCAAGAGCTCGGACCTCGACCTCAAGGTCTTCGTGCGCGCCGGGCCACGCCCGACCGAGCTGCGTCGGCTCGGCTTCGAGCTCGGACGCGCGCTGCGCGAGCTGTGCGCGCTGTTCCCGCTGTGCGGCCACGAGCCGCCGTTTGTCCGGCTCTTTCCAACGGCCGCAACCGAGCTGCTGCGCGCCTTTGCCAGCTACAACCGCGGCACGCGCCAGCGGCTGCAGGGCAAGAGCCCGATCTCCGAGGAGCAGGCCGTCTTGTTCTACCGACCCAGCCACGAGCACAGCGACCCGATCGAGTCGGTCGTCGACGAGCTGCGGCGCGCCGAACCGGCGCCAGACTGCGCCGAGATCCCGTTGCACTGCATCCGCGCACCCAAGGGCTCTTCGCTCGCCACTGGATGTGGGCTCAGCTGGCACCAGCTAGAGCTATGCCTGCGTGACGACGACGCGATCGAGCCGCCGGCGATCGAGGTCAAGGCAATCGGTGCCGGTCGGTTCGAGCTGGTCGGCAACGCGGGCGCGTTCGAGGCCGCGCGCCGGGCTGGCCGGCACACGATCCGCGCCCGGCGTTGACAGGCACGGTCCGACTCCCCTATGAAAGTAAGTCCCAGGGGACGGGCGTGGCCGAGACAGCTGTCCAATCGAAGTCCGACGTGACCGGGTTGCTCGCGCAGCTGCTGCGGATGCTGACCCAGGCGCCCGGAGCACCAGCGCGCATGGTCCGCGGCGAGATCGCGCTGGTCATCATCGGCGCCGAGCCCAGGGATTGGACCATCGACCTGGTCGAGGGGCACGAGATCGCGATCGAGCCGCGCCTGTGCGCCGAGCCGCTGGTGCGCATCGGGCTGACCCGGCGTATACTGCGCTACCTGATCGAGGGCACGCTCGACGTCGAGCGCGCCTTCAAGGAGCACCAGCTGGCGGTCGAGGGAGATTTCAGGGCACTCGAGCGCCTGATCAGCAGCTTTGAACCGGCGAAGAGCCTGATCGGCGTTCGCGCGGCAAAGGATTTGTAGGCGACGCGGGTATGGGACCTGCGCTCGCCAGCAGGATGGAAACACAGAGGAGAAACGCATGCCAACCAAGTCAGTCAGCCTCGACACAGCCCGCAGCGGGATCAAGCTTCTTTCGGGACTCATGAAGGAGGCGGTCGACAACAAGCACATCACCAAGACGTCGCTCAAGTCGACCATCTCGGACAACGGTCTCGACGCCGACCGCGTGGTGGCCGGTGCGCTGAAGAAGGTGCACGACTACACCTGCAACCGCTACGACACCGATGCGCCGACCATGACCCAGGTCAACAAGGCCCTGGGCGAGGCCATGCGCAACATCGCCAAGGCCGACAACCGCGGCAATGACAACGACATGATCGATCCGTCCGAGTTCAAGAAGCTGGCCACGACGTGGAAATCGGTCATGACCTTCGCGCGCGACTACGAGGGCTACAGCGTCAACGACATGCTCAACATGTCGCACGAGTAGCTGCGCTCCGCGCCTGCGTGATCGCTCCGCCTCCCCGCTTCGTCGAAGCCGAGATCGGCTCCTACTGCAACCGGCGCTGCCGCTGGTGTCCCAACGGCCACAGCACGCGCGGCCAGTGCCACGAGCACGTGGACCCCGCCGTGTTCGGCGCCCTGCTCGACGGGCTGCAGCGCATGGACTACGGCGGCCGGTTTGCGTTTCACAACTACAACGAGCCGCTGCTCGATCCCTTTCTGTTCGAGCGCATGGCGCAGACGCGGCAGGCGCTGCCGCGCGCCTACTTCGTGCTTTACAGCAATGGCGATCCGCTGACCGCGCCGCTGCTCGACCAGCTGGCAGAGCAGACCGTGCGCGAGGTGCGGGTCACGCTCTATCCGACGGCCGGCAAGATCTTGGCCGCGCCTGATGCCGAGACCATCGCTCGTTTCAAACAGCGGCTGGGGCTCGGGCAAAAAGGCGTCACCGACGTCAAGCCGCGCAAGATTCAGTGGCGCGCTCAGCTTCGAGGTCTGCGCCTCGTCGTCAATGCGCCGCGCATCTCGCGCTACACCGAGCGCTGCGGCTCGTTTCGATGGCGACACCAGGATGGGCGCGACGAGCGGACATGGCCCTGCTACATGCCGATGCAAGCGCTCGCCGTGGACTATCACGGCGCGATCAAGCTCTGCTGCCACATCTACGACTCGCTGGACCCGGACAACCGGCCCTACATTCTCGGCAACGTCGTCGACACGCGTTTTGACCGGGTCTGGCATTCGACGCGGCTGCAAAAACTGCGACGCCAGCTGGCACAAGCAGACTTCACAGGGCTGCCCATGTGCAGCCGCTGCCAGCACCGGATGACGCCGCGCATGCAGCGGCTGGTGCTGGCGACGACGACAAAAATCGGATTGACTTGGCCTGACCGCTCCTCTACATAGGGGCGCACATAGCTGGTCCCCAGTAGCTCAATCGGCAGAGCGGGTGGCTGTTAACCACTAGGTTGGCGGTTCAAGTCCGTCCTGGGGAGCCAAACGTTACAGCCCAGCGAACCACCGACGGGGTGGTCGCTGGGCTTTTTTTTCATCGGCCGGGGATCGCCAGCGCCAATTCGAGCGGGCAAGCGTGTTGCGCAAGTCTCTGGCACGCATGCGCGAGACTCTGCGCGCGCCCGCGAGCGAGCTGCCGATCACTTTAAAACTTCACTTCGGCACGTCGAGAGCATCTACAACCCAGGGTCTGCGAAGTTGCAGGTGCCGAGAAACTGGTGTACTTGTTTAGATGTACCCGGCCTTACATCTAAATATATTTTAGAAGTCGAAACATGAAAACAGTTGAAGATAAGATGGTTAGAAGAATACAGAGCAAAGGACGCGGATTTGCGTTAACGGCAAAGGACTTTCTCGACCTGGGCAGTCGCGGATCGGTCGATGTGGCGCTTTCATCGCTGGCCAGGAGCGGCATGCTACGACGGGTTTGCCGGGGGGTCTACGACTATCACGGGCAGAGCGATCTGCTCGGCGGCCCTTTGGCCCCGGACATCGACCAGGTCGCGCGCGCCATCGCCAGGAGCAGCGGCGCTCGCATCCTGCCGACGGGGGCGGTGGCCGCCAATCTCCTCGGGCTGACCGAGCAGGTGCCGGCCAGGGCGACCTACCTGACTGACGGCATGTCGCGCACGGTGGAGTTCGGAAACCGAACCATCGTGTTCGAGCGCACCCGGCCCAGGGAGTTGCTTGCCAATGACACGAGCGCAAGGGTCGTGCAGGCCCTGCTCTTTCTCGGCCGCGATGCCGTGACCGATGCGGTCGTCGACAAGCTCCGCACATCGCTGACGCCCGCGGAGCGCAGGCGTTTACTCAAGGACGCGCGCTATTCCTCGGACTGGATTGCTGGCGTGGCGCGACGCATCGCCGAGGAGCGCAGCGATGGATAGGGTCGCTTGCCTCTCCCCGCAGGACCGCCGCGACCTATTCGCCGAGACCGCTGCCAGGATGAATCTGCTGCCCGGTCTCGTCGAGAAGGACTTCTGGGTTTGCTGGACGCTCAAGCAGCTGTTCTCGAACCCCGACCTCAGCCCGCACATCCTGTTCAAGGGCGGGACCACGCTGTCCAAGGTCTTCGGCGTCATCAAGCGTTTCTCCGAGGACGTCGATCTCGCCGTCGACTACGTCCATCTCGGCTACACCGGCAAGAAAGACCCTCTTGCGGCCAAATCAAAGAGCCAGCTCGCCAAGCTTGCTCAGGAGATGATCACCACCTGCCGCGGCTACATCGGTGGCGACTTCAGGTCGAGCCTGACCCGGCAATTCTCAGGACTGCTCGGTGGCGATGAGGGTTGGAGCCTCGGCGTCGACGCAAACGAACCCGATGTCCTGGACTTCAAGTACCCGCGAGTGTCGGACGCCATGGAGTACCTGCGGCCTGGAGTCCGGCTCGAGATCGGCACCCACGCCGAGTTCACCCCGAGAGGTCGCTACACTATCCAGCCCTACGCGGCAGAGCACTTTCCGTTGGTGTTCGAGGTCCCAAGTTGTGAAGTGCAGGCCATCACCGCCGAGCGCACATTCTGGGAGAAGGCGACCATCCTGCACCAGGAACACCATCGCCCGACGGAGAAGGACACGCCCAGGCGCATGTCCCGCCACTACTATGACGTGTACATGCTGGCTCGGCGGCCGGACATCGTCGACGGGGCGTTGACAGATCGCGAGCTGCTCGCGCGCGTCGTCAGGCACAAGCAGCGCTTCTATCCCTGCGCGTGGGCGCGCTACGAGATCTCGGTCCCTGCGACGCTGCAGCTCTTGCCGTCGTCGTCGGGAGAAGCGTTCCTGAGGCGCGACTACGAGAGCATGCAGTCCATGTTCTTCGACAGGGCGCCATCCTTCGACGACATCCTCGAGGGACTGCGTGCGCTCGAGGGCAAGATACGGACGATGGCGTGAGCACGGACTCCTGCCGCCACTCGGTGCGTCTCGTTCTCAGATCATTCTAGAAACTCGGCGAGGGTGGGGTGGCACCGGTTTCTTGAGCGCCATGCCCAGCTCCCAGACGTTCCACGGCACGCGGAGGGTCATACGCAGGCCGCTGCGCAGGGTTTTGCTCATGGCAAGGTCGTGGAGCCAAGAAATAACAGCCCGGCAAACCGCCATCGGTTTCGCCGGGCTTTTTTTCATGCCGCAAGCAGTCGGTAATCGTTCTTGACCTGCCACGCAGTGGCGAACGAGCCGTAGGTCTGGCGTGCAAGCTCGGCGGCCGACAGAGCAGGGTTGGCGTCGAGCGCGGCCCACATGTCGGCGCGGTAGCTCGGCCCCATCAACACGCGCTGGCGATAGCCGCGATGACGTCGTACCAGCTCCGGCGGCGCGAGCACGTCATGTTTTCGATCGCGCAGCACGCCCGCGGGCACGCGCAGACAGGTCGAGGTAAAACGTTCGTCTTCGCCTCTCCGCTTCACCTGGAAGTCGGTACCCACCCGCAGCAGATCGACGCGTGGACCGCGATACAGGCGAGCCAGACGAGCAAAGCGCCGGTCCTTGTGCAGCCACCTGGCCACTGCAGACCAAAAGGCCCGGACACGCAATGACTCGTGCGCAGCCACTGCCCGAGTCAGGCGATCGACGTTGACCCATGTCGCGTGCACGCTGAGCCAGGTCGTGAGCAGCGCGAGGACGCGCAGGTCGTCGTGCTCCATGCCCTCGACCGCGGCCGCGAGCAGCGTGTCCTCGATGTTGGGGTCTGCTGCTGCCTTCGACGCCAAGCTGATGCCGATGCCGGCCAGCGCCCGGGTCAGTTCGTCACCGAGTGGCAACACCGCTGCTGTGGCCGTGCGCCTATAAGCCATGGCCGAGCCTCCGGCGCAGATCGTCGAGAGTTGCGCGCGAGTGCGCAGGCCAGTCGGGATTGGCGTCCTGGGCTTCGAGCCAGGGTGCGACTTCTTCGAGCTCAGCGGCGATGGTTTTTCTCGGCTTCATTGGTATCAATATAACCGATACTCATCTGTTCGTCAAACGGGTCAGCAAGAGCCGAGGAAACGGCGGCTATTGTGCCGGGTTGCGATCGGCCCGGCTCTGGCGCCTCGCTTCTCGTCGCGTCTTCTTCTTTGCATCCTGCGCGTGCGCCTGCTCCTCGACCGAGATCACGTTGGCCAGCTGTTCCCGGCCGAACCGCTTGCTGTAAAGCTGCTCGATGAACTGCGGCAGCGGCACCTTCCACGGCTCCTGGTCGTGGTTGTCGAGCTTGCCGAGCTTTCTCGGGTTCATCCCGAGCTCGCGCGCCATCAGCACTTGCGCGTTCGACAGGCGAAATCGCCGGCGCGCCTCGACCCAGTCCTGGAGATCTTGCGGGAGTTTGTTCTTGCCCATATCGGTTATCCCTGGTGCTCCAAATCGAACATATCAGCAGACGATCGCGGCCGATCCTGGACCGCGACGGTGATCTCGTCGCCGGGCGCTGCATTGCCGAGCGACGCCTCATCGCGGGCATAGCCGATTGCCCGGTAGCCGCGCAGGCGCTTCTCGAACATTTTCATCAGCATCGGTACGGCGCGGTCGACGTAGTCGAAGATCCGCACCTCGGTCTTGCCTGGGTGTATGCGGTGCAGCCGGCCGGTGTACTGTATGAGTGTGCCCTTCCACGAGACCGGCAGAGCCAGAAACAGGGTGTCGAGCCGGGCGTCGTCAAAGCCCTCGCCGATGTACCTGCCGGTGGCGATGAGCAGCCGCTCCTCGCCATCGGGGATCGACGCGAGCTGCGCGATCACGTCCCGCCGCTCCTTGGGCTTCATGCCACCGTGGAGCACCACCAGATGGCGGGTGAAGCGGTGCAGCCGACCGGCGAAGTGCTCCAGGTGTTCCCGCCGCTCGGTGAGCAGGATCGGAGACCGTTTCTCGGTGAGGGCCCGAACAACGTCGTCGAAGATGAGGTCGTTGCGCTTCTGGTCAGCGGCGAGCGCCGCGTAGATCTCCTGGATGCCCGCACCGGCGGGAAGTGCAGCGGACGAAAAACCCGTCTCCCTGACGACGAGCTTTTGGTCGAAAGGCCGCCGCGCTGCCTGGCACTTCGCTTCGATTGCGAAACGCACCGGTCCGAGCTGCATATTGAGAATGGGGTGAAGGCCGTCGCGACGCTGCGGGGTCGCGGTGAGGCCAACGACGTACCGAGCCTTCACCTCGGCAAGAACACGTTCGAAGCTGACCGCCGGGCAGTGGTGGGCCTCATCCTGGATGACCTGTCCGTAGCCGGCGACCAGATCGGAAACAGAACCCTTGCGGACCAGGCTCTGCACCATGGCCACGTCGAGCCGACCGTTGGGCTTCGACTTTCCCGCGCCGATCTGACCGATCTCCTTGGGCTCGATGCCGAGGAACAAGGCGAGCTGACCGATCCATTGATCGAGCAGCGGCTTGCGGTGGACGAGAATCAGGGTGCTCGTCTTGCGGGCAGCGACAAGGTAAGTGCCCACCACGGTCTTGCCGAGGCCAGGTGGTGCGACGAAGACACCGGTGTCGTGGGCAAGCAACGCTGCGGCCGCCTGCTCCTGGACCGGCGTGAGCGTCCCGTGAAAAACGAAGTCGACCGGCTTGCCTCTGTCGCGCTCGTCCTCGACGTGAAGCTCGACACCGTATTCGCGAAGCAACGCCTCGGCTTCGGGCAGACAGCCGCGCGGGAGAGCGATGTGCTTGGGAAAATCCTCGGCGCAAGCGATCACGCGCGGTGTGAGCGCGGTCGACAGCCGCATGTTCTGCTTCTTGAAAAACTCCGGGTTTTGAAAAGCGGCCAGCCGCTTGAGCTGGTTGAGCAAGGATGACGGCAGACCCGCCTTGTCGATGAACAGCCGCTGGCTCAACACGGCCTCAACCGCAGGAGGCAACGGCTCGGTGATCACGGCCTTTCGCGGGGGGCCAGAAGGCGGACGCTTCCATGGGGTCCGCGAATCCTCATCGTCGACCTCACTCATGCGCACGCCGATCACCTGGCCGCGACGGCTGGCCTCGTCCGCGAGGTTACGGATGACGCTCGCATCGATCCGCTTCACGCTGGCGAGAAAGGCCCACTGGTCGGGCCACGGCTTGAACGAGCCCGCGTCGACGAACACCGAGTTGCCGGCTTCGCGCGCCTCGCGCTGGAGGGGCAGCGCAATCAGGTTTCCGAAACCGCCCTTTGGCATCGTGTCCTGGTTGGGGAAAAACCGGTCATAGGACTCCATCGAGAGCTGGTGCCGGCGAGACATGGTCTCGGTGATGAGAAAGCAGCCGAGCTTGCGGGCCGTGGCTGCGGGCACTGGCGACGAGAAGAAGAACCAGGCATGCGCCCCGTTGCCCGAACGCGACCGCTCGATGGCCACTGGCACGTTATGTAGCGCGCAAGTCTCGGCGAAGGCCGTGATGTCGTCCTGCCAGCTCTTCTTGTCGAAGTCTGCTGCCAGGAACCAGCACGTCTCGTCGAGCAGCAGCGGGTAGACGCCCATGACCTGGTCGCCCCGGAGGTGCCTGGCGACCTCTTCGTCGGAGACCGCGATGAAGGCCTGGTTGGAACACTCGCCGCAGGTCGCGTGCCGGCCGGCATCCGGGCCTTTTTGCTTCTCGCACATGCCGTAATGCCACTCATTGTCGCAGGCCGGCGAGTAGCCCGACTTGCCGGTCTTCGCGCTTTCCCAGCGACGGGGGAATACGCCTTCGCGGCCCCGGAAGAGTGATCTGAACAGGGCGATCTTTGCGGCGTTGGTCACCGGCGGCGGCGCCGTCGCCGAAGCCGGAGTCGGCGGGACGAGGATCTGCGCGGACGGCTCCGCGGCAAGCTCGTTGCGGAGCGCTGCCAACAAGGCAGTGCTTTTTTCGACCTCGGCGTTGAGAGCGGCGAGACGAGATTCCTCGCGGGCGATCCCTTCCTCTATTTCGTCTCGCCGTGACATCGCGTCCTTGCTGTCCGGCTATTCGCCGCCCCTCCAGGGCTCGCTGCCAAGCAGCGACAGGACGTGATCCTTGACGTAGGCACCGGCTGCATCGATGTCCCAGGTGATACCCGGGCGAAGCAACCCGGTCATGTCGCCTCGGAACTGCACATCGGCGAGCTTGCCCGCGAGGTTCTCCTCGAATGCGGCGCGGGTCACGCGTCGGCCCTCCTCGCGCAGGTAGCGGTCGAAGCACGAGACGATTCGCTCGGCCGATGCGTCTCCGTTCGCCAGCGCGTACCAGAGGTCGAAGAGGTCGCGCCCCTTGCGGCGCTGGTAGAGAGCGCGCAGCTTGGTTCCGAGGAGCTCGTCGATCGAGAACGTCGTGACCTCCGCCCGCCCGCTCCACCACTCCGACTCCACCGCGAACGGAACCTGCACGTGGCCGTGCTCGGTGAAGTGTTCGCGGGAGTTGATCTCGACCTTGAGCCGCAGCGCCTTCGGCGGCTGGTCCTCCGACGAGAATCGATAGACGAGGTTCACTCGCCCTTCCTTGAGGTCGCGTCGCGGTGAGCCCAGCCACGGGTCAAGCACCGACCGGACCGCGTCGAAGGTGTCGCCAATCGGCTCAGCTGCCGCCTGAACGAGGTCAATATCTTCGGAGTAGCGCGCCGCGGGTTGAAGGTAGAGCTTGTACAGCGCGGTTCCGCCGCGGAACGCGAGCCGCCGCGCGGTTTCGGCGACGCTGAAGATCTGCGTGAGCGCCCGGCTGATGACGAGGTCTTGTTCGACCTGATGATCGGAGACCCACGGGGCGTGGAGCCGCCAGGCGGTGATGTAGTCCTTGGCAATCACAGGTCGGCCTCCACGAGCGCGTTGACCGCGAGCCGCCAGCGCTCGGCCCGCGGCGCGCCCCTCATCGACTTGGAGCGAACCAGCGGCGCGAGCATCGGCACCTGCGCGCGCACGTGATCCGCGAGCACGCTCGCGAACTCCTCGTGGTTCGTCAGCTCAAACAGGTAGCCGAGCCGTTGCGACCAGACAACCGGGCAGAGACGCGCTGCCTCTAGGAGCCTCTGAGCGTCAATGAACTCGACGAGCTCAGACAAGACAGATGCGACGTTGCCAAACCCGCCGCACTGGTCGGCGTAGCCAATGAGATCGAGCGCTGTGGCCTCCGGGGACGACAAGCGCATCCTGCCGCGCGGCGTGTTCTGCTCCACCACGGGCATGCGTTCGAGGTCATGCCGGGCGACGAACTGGACGCGAACCTCACCGCACTCGATCGGTCGCCGGTTCTTTGGAACCATGACCTGGAAGTGCTGCGGGCGATGGTGGGCCGCACCGTGCAACTCGGCGGCGCTGAGAAGGGCCACATAATACGGCTCCTCCAGGTACTTCATGAGGTGCGGGATGAACTGCTCGGGGGGCAGGCAACGAAGGCGCCGGTATTCGGGCGGCACGATCACGAAGAAGCCGCGATGGGGCGATGCGATCTCGCCGCGCTGGCTCGCCCTGCGAAGCGCGGCGCGCACTGCCACGATTGATCCGCCGAGCGCGGCCACGGCCTCGTCCATCGTGAAATGGTGCCGCCCGGCGGCGGACAGGTCGTTGAAATAGTCTCTCGCGAAGGCCATTGTTTTGTCCGATTCTTGCATAAAGTAACTCAATACGTTTTCTTTTGCAAGAATCGAACATATTGCTAGTGGCCAGAGCGCGCGAAAAATAACGTTGAACGTTACTTTTCGATAGTTGCGCCTATTCCGTTGAACGTCATTGGTCTTCGTTTGCTAACCTCGGCGGCTGCAGCCGGCGCGAAAGAGCGATCGATCCCGACGTTCGCAGAGCGCGCTCGGTCAGGTATCTGGTCCCTAGCGGCTGCCCCCGTAGGCTCTCGACATACGCCAGCGTCTCGGCCGGCAACTTGAGCAGGCTGAGAATCTGCGAGACCCGCGCAGTGGTTAATCCGTGCCGTCGAGCGAGCGCGATCTGGGTCGTCCCGCCGTCGACGGCGTGGCGAAATGCGCGGGCGAGATCGAGCGTCACCACTATCGACGGCTCTTTCTTTCTCGACACTTGCGGACGTTCGGGGCGCGTCAGCGGGATCGTGATCGCGCCCTCGACGAAAAGGGCAGTGTTGAGGTCAAGGGGAGCCAAGAATGCCAGCCCAGCAAACCGCTATCGGTTTCGCTGGGCTTTTTTTCATGCTGCCTCGACCTTGACGCGATAGTTGAGCCCAGCCCTCGCCATCGCGTCCTGCATTGCCAACTGCACAAATTGCTTCTCGCTGTAGCCCAGGATTCGGGCCAGCTCAGCCGCCCTGGCCGCGCTGATCGGCTTGCGCCCCTTCTCGATGTCGCAGAGGTGAGACTTCGAAATGCCCAGCTTCTTGGCAAAATCGACCTGGCTCATTTCCTCGCCCTCGCGGATCGAACAGAGATAGCGACCGAGGGTGAGCGGACCGCCCGCCAGATTTTCAAGAACCCTGACGGCCATGCTCTTCCTAGTAGTCATGTTTGCTCACCTCCTCGACGACGACAACCTCAACAGCACCGCGGTCGTCGACGCGGTACAGGGCCCGATACGCCTTGGACAGCCGGACCGAGCGCTGGCCCGCGCGTTGCCCGTGCAGCGGTTCATCGTGGAATCCCGGAATCCGACGCGCATTGTCGAGCCCTTCCTGCTCGACCAGACGCACCCAGCCGAGGAGCTTGTCCACGACGTGGCGCGGCACCTTGCGCAGCTGCTTGAGCGCGACGCGCGATAGTTCGACGACGTTGACCACGCGATCAATAGTACACAAATTCTGTGAACTCGGCAAGTGTTCAGTTGCCAGAGTTCGTTGCTCGCAAGTCGATTGTGCAAACACGATCTGCACTTTCTCAGGAAAGCCAGGCGGACCCAATTGCGCAGACGCTGTCTGCGAAATCGGCCACGTCAGGAAGAAAACAGGCCACTCGATTCGCGCCTCCCTGCTCGCGCTCGACGATGCGCCGGCGGATCGACCACCTGGTGGCAGTCATGACGGCGTTGACCGAGCGAGCCGCCGCGCTGCGGCCGGCGCGACAAGAGCGATCAATCCCGGCGTGCGTAGAGCGCGCTCGGTCAGGTACCGGCTACCCAGGGGCTGGCCCCGCAGACTCTCGACGTAGGCCAGCGTCTCGGTCGGCAACCGGAGCAGGTCGAGAATCTGCGAGACCCGCGCAGCGGTTAATCCGTTTCGCCGCGCGAGCTCGATTTGGGTTGCCCCTCTGTCGATAGCCTGCCGAAACGCGCGGGCAAGATCGAGGGTCGCCACGATCGAAGGTTCTCTTTTTCTCGACACTTGTGGGCGGGCGGGTCGCGTCAGGGGGATGGTGATCGCGCCCTCGACGAAAAGGGCAGTGTTGAGGTCAAGGGGAGCCAAGATGATACGGAGGCGAGAACTTCGGGGCTCGCCTTTTTTTTTGCGCCGAGCGCGGTCGCCGCCAGGTCTACCTCCCCCGCGCCCAGCGGCGAAAGGCGTCGATCCACTCCGCACCCACGGGGACCGGAACCGGCAGCGGCAGATCCAGAATCGGGACGCGCTGGCGCGACTTCCCGCGCGCGCACACCGCGACGATCTGCTCATCATCTGTCAGGTCGACCCGCTCGACCGTGACTTCGAAACCGAGCAATTCGGTCTGACGCGACTGTGAGGGGGTTGGCGTCGCGACTCTTCTTGGTTGCTGGCTTCCTTGCTCTGGTCATCATTCTCCTCATGTCGCGTCTCCGAGATTCCGAAGATCTTCCTCGTCGTACTCGACGATGACCTCATCTTCGATCTCTCGCAGCCCCAGCGGCGCCTCATCGCGGGCATAGCCGATCGCGCGGTAACCGCGCAGGCGTTTCTCGAACATTCTCATCAGCACCGGCACCGGCACCGGCGACGCTGAAGATCTGCGCGAGCGCCCGGCTCTCAATCTTCGACAGCCTGATCGAGGTTGTTCACCACGCGGCGAAGGAGCGCGATAAGCGTCGCAAGTTCGCGTTCACTGAACCCCAAGGTCGCTTGTTCGGCGACCTCCCCCAGCCGTTCTCTCGCCGAGGGCAGGCGAGCCTTCGCCTTCGCCGAGAGCGAGATCTGGCTCGCGCGCCTATCGCTCGGATGCGGCTTGCGCACGATGAGCCCGTCGCGTTCCATCCGCGCGAGAAGAGCGGCCATCGTGGGTTGCTCGACGCGAGCGCGCTCGGCGAGATGCCTTTGCAAGAGCGCTCCGTTCTCTTTCAGCGCGATGACGACCGGGAGGTACGCCATACCGAAGTCGAGCGGGCGGAGGCGCTGCTCGAAGCGGCGCATGATCGAGCGGGACGCATGGTTGACCCAGAAGGTCGGCGAGGACTCAGGATCCCAACGGGGGTCTCTCTTGCCTTTCATAGTATGCTATATATATTTCATCCTGTTCGAGCGCAACTGCGCGTTGGACGGAATGGAGTCGTCATGGCTGCGCCCGCGAAGAGCACCGATTTCGATCACGTCTATCGTTCTGCCATCATGCACTGGGTCTGGACTGACATTCGCATCCCGCCAGAGGTCAAGGAACTGGCTCGGCAGGGATCTCCCCGGAGCGTTCTGGAGCTGGGATGTGGAGTCGGGAGGTTTTCACGCTATGTGGCGCAACAGGGGGTGCGTGTAACCGGAGTCGACTTCTCGCCAGTCGCGATTGCCAAAGCCAAAGAGAGGGTTGCCCATGACGACGCACGGCCCGAATTCCTCGTGAGCGACGTGACTCACCTGGACGCGCTCAACAGCCCGTTCGACGTTTCCTTCGACGTCGGCTGCTTTCATTGTCTGGACCCGCAACGCCAGCGGGCCTACGTGTCGGAAGTGTCCCGTCTCCTCAAGCCAGGCGGCACCCACTTGATCTGGGCGCTGGATTCCAGCCCGCGCGACGTGCCGCTATCGCCTGCAGCCGTCAAGGAAGTCTTCGCCCCCTGTTTCGAATTGCAGAACGCTCGAAAGAGTCGGCGTCGCCTCGCTCGGTCGCATTGGTACTGGCTGGTTCGCTCAGCCAGCGAAAAATGACAGCCCGGCAAACCACACTCGGTTTCGCCGGGCTCTTTTCATGCCGCAAGCAGTCGGTAATCGTTCTTGACCTGCCACGCAGTGGCGAACGAGCCGTAAGTCTGGCGTGCAAGCTCGGTGGCCGAGAGAGCAGGGTTGGCGTCGAGCGCGGCCCACATGTCGGCGCGATAGCTCGGCCCCATCAACACGCGCTGGCGGTAGCCGCGATGACGTCGTGCCAGTTTTGACGGCGCGAGCACGTCTTGCTTTCGATCGCGCAGCAGGCCCGCGGGCACGCACAGACAGGACGAGGCAAACCGTTCGTCTTCGCCTCTCCGCTTCACCTGAAAGTCGGTACCCACCCGCAGCAGATCGACGCGCGGACCACGATACAGGCGACCCAGACGAGCAAAACGCCGGTCCTGGTGCAGCCACCTGGCCACTGCAGACCAAAAAGCCCGGACGCGCAACGACTCATGCGCAGCCACTGCACGAGTCAGGCGATCGACGTTGGCCCACGTCGCGTGCACACCGAGCCAGGTCGTGAGCAGCGCGAGGACGCGCAGGTTGTCGTGCTCGACGCCCTCGATCGAGGCCGCGAGCAGCGTGTCCTCGATGTTGGGGCTCAACGTCGCCTTCGACGCGAGCTGGATGCCGATGCCGGCAAGCGCGCGGGTCAACACGTCACTGCTTGGCAGAACCGCGGCCCCGGCCGAACGCCTAAATGCCATGGCCGAGCCTCCGGCGCAGGTCGTCGAGAGTTGCGCGCGTGTGCGCAGGCCAGTCGGGAAGCGCCGTGCCGCCGACGACCACGGCGTCCAGCCCGAGCTTGCGCTCCGATAGAAAGGCATCGAAGGCGGTTATGGTTTCTCTCGGTTTCATTGGTATCAATATAACCGATACCAGCCATATTTGTCAAACCAGGTCAAAAGCAGTCGCCGTTCGCGCTGCCAGTGCCAGCGCAGCCGAAACGTCAGCCGGGTTCGCCCGCTGTGACCGTTGGGGAGCCAAGACATCAAGAGCGCACCCACGAGCTCCGGCTCTTGGGTGCACTTTCTTTTGGGGGCCCACGGCGCGGGCCTCTGGCGGTCCAGCCGGTGTTAACCGGTAATCGATGACGGCCTCGTCCTAGGGCGTCTCACCGCCCACCGTAGAAACGTCCAAAGCCATGGGCACTCATGAGCGCCATCGCCCGACCGCCCGCCCCGGCAACCAAGACGTGATGTTCAGCTCAGCCGAAGCAGCCGCCCAAGCACCGGCACGGCGCTCTTGCGGATAGCACCCTCGGGGCAGACCTCGGCGCAGCAGTAGCACCGAATGCATGAACTCAGAAAAAACTGCGGCATGATGGGTTCGCCCGCGACTGCGATGGCGTCGGCGGGGCAGATCTGTTTGCACTTTTGACAGCCGTTGCATTTCTCGTGGTCGAGCAACGGGCGATTGAGGAGGCGGTTCTTCAGCCACGGGCTGCCCATCAACCGCCGGGTCAGCGTCGTCTCGCGGATCGAACCCGGCGGCGGCTCGAAGCGCACTCCGCTCCAATGCTCAGCCGGGGCGCCTGTCCACCTGATGCGCGAAAGGTCGCCCTCGCCCATGCCGCGCCGCGCGGCTTCGCGCACGATGAGATTGCGCTCCGGGTCCAGTCCCACGATCGCGCAGGTGACTCGGTCGAGTGCCACCGCGTCGGCGGAAGCGAGCAGCGCCCCCAGTTGCCGCGGCCTTCCACCGGCTCCTGGACCATCTCCCTCCATGGCGAGGATGCCGTCGCTCAGGTGCAACATGCGACGCTCGCCCCCGAAGTGGCCGAGGACCGCGCCGTACAGATCGCAGATGCACGACGCGAAGAGCTCGGGCGCTGGCGCCTGGAGATGCCAGCTCGCCTTGGCCGTGCCGGGGATCAGGCCGAAGAGGTTTTTCACCGCGCCGGACATGTAGGTCAGCGCGTGCGTCTTGACCTTTGGCAGGTTGAGGAGGACATCGGCCTCGGCGATCGCTTTGGATACCCGGAAACTCTTGAACGCGCGCCCCGCCGGATTCGCGATCTCCACCGTCTCGGACAGGTCGGGGGCCTCGACCTTCTCCTCCTCGAGCACGGGCAAGATTCCGGAGTTCTTGAGCATGGTCTTCGAGATCTTCAGCGCCGGGTTGTCGCTGACCAGCGGGACCGCACCGACTCGGCGCACCTCGTGAATGATGGCGCGCACGACTTCGGGGTGCGTGGTGATGGCGTGGTCCCGCCGCGGCGGAGAAATCAAGAGGTTCACCTTGCAGAAGACCCGGTCGCCCGGACGCACGAACGAATCGAGGCCGCCGATCGCAGCGAGGCACGCGCGGACCGACGCCTCGACGGCGTCGCGATCGTAGGTGTCGCAGGATTGGACGGCGACGGTGGGCTCGGCGCTCATTCAGCTCTCCTGCCGGCGGGCGTCGCCCCCGCGGCCGCCGCGAATGATGGACCCATCCACTAATATGATTGACCCGTCCACGATTGTCAATTATGGTCGTTCGTCCCTACGATAGCGGAAGGGGGGCGGGACATGTCGCAAGGCCATGACGCAGCGAGGTTCGACGAGACCTTCGGTGCCCTCAAGCGCTGCATCAATTCGCTCGTGTCGCAGGCCTACGCCAAGGCCGAGCTTGGGCCAACGCAGGTGCGGGTCCTGCGTCACATCGGAAAGCACGCGCCCATCTCCCAAGCCGAGATCGCGCGCGCCACTGCCACCGATCCGGCGTTGACGGGACGTGCGCTCCAGGCGCTCATCGAGCGTGGGTGGGTGCTGCGAGAGCGGAGCGCCGAGGACCGCCGCCAGTATCTCCTCAAGCTCGGAGCGGCGGGGCAGCGCGCGCTCAAGCGCATCGAGACGATGCGAGCGCGCCTGGTGGAACGCATCGTCGCTCCGCTCGACCAACGCGATCTCGCGGATTTCCAGCGCATCGCGGGAAAGCTCCTCGCGGCGTTTGCGCCATCGTCGTGAGCAGCGCACGCTCGCGCAGCCCGAACTTCACCGCCTGCTGCCGGAGCTGTCCGCGATCCCGATCACGTTGCCTTCGCAGTCGGCAATTCGCGCGTACGAGCCGTTCGGGATCGGACTCTTGGGCGTCACGACCTTTCCCCCCGTCGCCACGACCTTCTGGATGGTCTCGTCGATCGACGCCACGCCGATGACGATGGTTGGCGAGTTGACCTCGGTGGTGCGCGGAAACATGCCGCCGTTGATGGCACCCTTCTCGTCCACCATGTGGTTCTCATCGGTCTTGGCGGTGTAGGCCATGACGTAGTGCATCTCGGGAATCGCCTGCAGCTTCCAGCCGAAGATGCCCGAGTAGAACTTCTCAGCGCGCTCCTGGTTGTCGAACGGGATCTCGAAGTGAACGACCTTGTCCATGGCTCTCCTCCATTGGTTAACCACTCGTTACGGTGGGCTGCGGCGCGCTCGCCAGCCTCGTCCAAACAAGCGCACGAGACCGGTCGAGGCGAGGTCGCCGCCGCCGAGAGTCCAGCCGAGCGCGCAGACCTCGAACGCCAGCTCGGCCGCCTCGGCCGGGCGCAGCGCACGACCCTCGTCGCCGGCGGAGACAAGAACGTTGGCGAGAAAGGCGAGCTCCCGCTGACGGGCGAGTTTCAGGTCGTCAGTGAGAGCAGCGAGCGCGCTCTTGAGCTGATTGTCGGCCAGGGCCCCGGTCTCGGGTCGCGCCGAAACCTCCACCAGCTGACCGAGGTGCGCGCGCGTGATGGCGTCATCGCCGACGTCCTCCAGCTTGGCGAGCCTGAGGAACGCGACCGCGTCGGTCGGACGCACGTAGCCGGCGGCCGTCCGGCGCTGGTCGCGCCCCGCGGCGGCGTCCTCGGCGACCTCCTCGGCGACCGACAGCGCAGCGTGCGCCTGGCGCTCGGTCTCGATGATCGCCGAGTTGGTGGCCTCCTCGCACCGGACCATCAGGCGCGCGAACAGATCCCCGTCTGCGTCATCCAGCGCGAACAGGACCGCGAGGATCTCGGTCCAGCCCTCGTGGCCGCGCGAAAGGATCAGCCAGCGGTCGATGTTGACGCTCAATGTCTCGGCCAGGACATCCTCCAGATCCTGGTTGAGAAAAGCGGTCCAGCCCGCCAGCGCAACCTGGTTCAGGTCGAACACACGGAGTAACCGCGCGAGACCGTATGCGATGAGATCTTCGTCCATCGCCGCCAGCTTGCTGGCTGCCGCTGCCGGGTCGAGCTCTGCCAGCACCTGGATCCAGAGCGCGAAGCGCTCGTCGTCGAACTGTTCGGCCTCGCCCGGAGCTGACGCGGTCCACACGTCCTCGTCGAGAACCGCGGCCAGCTGCTCGCCCGACGCGACGCTGACCATGTCGCCGGCGTCTTCCAGCCCGCGCTCCATGATCATCTCGCCGAGCTCGCTCGCGCTGGGCGTGCGGCCCGTCTGCACGGCTTCGGTCTCGTCGAGCAACTTGCGAATGAAGTCGTCCACGGTGCGTCTCCCGACAGCGTCGCGCTGCCCACTTCGTCCTGGAATATAGAGGCCAGTAGCTCGATCGGCCAGGCGCGATCCACCGGCCAGTCTCGATCCATCTGGCTACATTCTCGCGGGAGGCGCCGATGACCCGCACTGCGAAGAGCAAGCCGCCAAAACTTCTGGCCGGCGGCAATCCGCAGATCGCCAGGGCCGACGGCGACGCTCCGGTGCAGGCCTACATCGCGGCCATGCCAGGCTGGAAGAGCGACGTCGGGCGCCGTCTCGACGCGCTCATCGGCCGCACGGTCCCGGGCGTGCGCAAGGCGATCAAGTGGAACTCGCCGCTGTACGGGGTCGAGGGTCAGGGCTGGTTCCTCGGCCTGCACGTCTACACCAGCTACATCAAGGTGACCTTCTTCCGCGGCGCGGCTCTGCGTCCGCTGCCCCCCGGCGAGTCCAAGAGCAAGGACGTGCGTTACCTCGACATCCGAGCGGATGACCGGCTCGACGAGGCACTGCTGACGACGTGGATCCAGCAGGCGGCCGCCCTCCCCGGCTGGAACGCCTAGCGCCGTCCTCGGTGGGAAGGTTGGCGCGGCGACTTGCGGGAACGAACCTCGTCGATCAGTTCGGTGAGCCCAAGCTTGCGGATCCGGAAGTTGAGAGTTGAGGGCTTGAGCGCGAGGATCTCGGCCGCACCGCCCGCACCGGTCACGCGCCCTCCGGTGTGTTCGAGCACCTGGCCGATGTGACGGCGCTCCGCCTCGGCCAGCGTCATCAAACAAACCTCGTGCGCGGCGACGTCGGGTGAGGCCAGCGGTGCCCGTGTGAGCCCGCCCTCGAGCGGCGGGATGCGAAGCCTGGGCGGCTCGGAGAGCAGCGAGGCCCGCTCGATGACGTGCGCGAGCTCACGCACGTTGCCGGGCCAGTCCCAGCCGACCAGCCGCGCCATGTCCGCTTCGCCGATCCCATCGAAACGCACACCGCGCTGACGCGCCACGCGCTCCATGAAATAGAGCGCGAGCGTCGGGACCTCCTCGCGTCGCTCGCGCAGCGGCGGCACCCGGATCGGAAACACGCACAGCCGGAAGTAGAGGTCCTCGCGAAAACGCCCGGCGCGCACCTCGGCCTTGAGGTCGCGATTGGTCGCGGCCAGCAGTCGAAAGTCCGAGCGCAGGGGTCGCGATCCGCCGACGCGTTCGAAGGTGCCCTCTTGCAGCACGCGCAGGAGCTTGACCTGGTCTTCGAGCGACAGCTCGCCCACCTCGTCGAGCAGCAGCGTGCCGCCGTCGGCCAACTCGAAGCGACCCTTGGCCTGCTCGGTCGCGCCGGTGAATGCGCCGCGCTCGTGGCCGAACAGCCCGCTCGCCACCAGACCGGGCGCGAGCGAGGCGATGTGCACAGCGATGAACGGCCCGCCGCAGCGAGAACTCTGGCGATGGATCTCGTGGGCGACCAGCTCCTTGCCCACCCCGGTCTCGCCGGTGATCAACACCGCCGTGGTCGACGACGCCACTCTCCCAACCAGTCCCATGACTTCGCGCATCGCCGGCGAGTGCGCCACCATCTGCGAGCCTGCCGTCGCCGCCGGGATGCTCTCGCGGAAGTAGCGGTTCTCTTGCTCGAGCCGCTCGCGCGCCCGCGCCAGCTCCTGCCACAGCGTGACGTTGCCGAGCAGCACCCCGAGTTGCACCCCCAGCGCATCGAGCAGCTCGCCGTCACTCGCGCCCACGGCAGGCGTCGAATAGACGTTCTCCAGCGCGACGAACCCGCGCCGGTCGAGGTCGGGCGCGGCGAATGGCACCAGCACGAGCTGGCCGTCGCTGTTCGCGGGCAACGTGATCTGCGGGGCGGCGTTAAGCTGCGGGGCGCGCTCGAGTATCTCCGCTTGCCACTGGCGCGTACCGCCGCGCGCAGCGAGCAATCGCGGCTCGGGCGCGAGCTCGACCAGCGCACAGCGCTCCGCGCCCAGCCCCTCGCACAAGCGGGCGGCGATCTGGCCCCAGAAGCCCTCGCCGCGGCCGCCGAGCGGCAGCCGGCCCAGGTCGAGCACGACCGATCGCAAGCGAGTCGCGTCGTGCGGCGCGCTGCTTCGCCTGGCGGGCTGTTGGCGCTGCCCGGCGAGCGCAGCGGCCGCGGCGCAGGTCCGAGCGAGTTCGTATGGCGTGCCGGCCGCGCGCAGCAGTCCGATCGCCAGCTCGAGCCGTGCCGCCGCAGCGGCCAGCTCGTCGTCGGTCTTCGCCGCGCGCGCCATCCGCAGAGCAAGGAATCGGTGGCCGAGCCCCGCATTGCGTCCGGGTGGCATTTGCATGGCCCGCTCGGCCACTGCCACCAGGTCGATCTCGGTCAACGGGGCCTCGCCCGCTGCTTCGAGCTGCTCGAAGAGTTCGTACGGCCCGATGCCCACGACCGAAGGCGAACCGGCGCGCTTCCAGGCCGCTGCTCCGGCATCGAGCGCGGTGCGGGCCTCGGCCAGGCGGCCCTGCGAGGCGCGCACGTTGGAGAGCGCGACACCGGCAAACCAGCCGAGGAGCGGATCGGCGCCACCGGCGATGAACTTGGCGTAGGCGGGTTCCGCGAACTCGAGCGCGGCCTCGTACTCGCCGTTCGTCGCGTGCACCAGCCCCAGAAAGAGCTTGGCCGTATCGCCGATCGCGGGCACACCCAGCCGCTCGCCGAGGGCGAGCAGCCGGTGCATGAGATCGACGGCTCGCGGGTGCTGACCCGCATGCGAATAGGCCACGGCCAGGACGCACAGCGCGTCCGGATCGATGAGCAGCCGGTTCTCGCTGGTGAGCAAATCCATGGGCACGTCGCCGAGCAGGGTCTCGAAGGCCGCAATGCCCTCGCGCTGGCGGCCGGAATAGACCAGGCTGACCGCGGTGTAGACGAGCACCTCGACCCGCACCGTACCGCCGACCGCTTCGGCGGCCTCGCGTGCCTGAGCGAGCAGCGCATCGCTGTCGCCCGGGACAGAGCCATCCGCCGCGCCCAGCGCGCGCGCCGCGAGCAGTGGCGCCTGCGAAGCGAGGTCGCCGCGCTCGGTCGCCACGGCGATGGCGCGATCCAGGGCAGCGCCGAGATACACGTACGAGCCGCGGTGCTGGCGCATGCCCTCCAGCAGGGCTTCGACGAAACCCGCTGGCCCCCCCGGAAAGGCCTCGGGCGGCACCGACTCGAAGACCGCACGGTACAACTCGGCAGCCTGGCCCGTGCCCCGGTGCGCGCCTTCACGCCGTGCCGCATCGAGCAACTCGGCGACCAGCGCCGGCTGGCGCACGAGCGGGCGAAAATCATCGGCGGTCGCGCTCGCCAGCGCCCGCGCGCGCGCTTCATCGCTCAGACAGAAGTGGCCCGGCGCTTCATTCAACGTGACTAATTTTCCTGCCGCACGCGCCGCATCGAGCCAGGCGATGAGCTCGCTCGGGCGCGCCATGCCCCATTCGACCAGGGTGTCCACCGACAGCGGCTTCGCGCACACGGCCAGGACAAGCTCGATCGTCGGCACCGCCATTTTAGCCTCCCGCGAGTCTCAATATGTTGCCACCAGCAGCTGGCTGCTAGCAACATTTGGCGAGTTGAACCGCTCAGGAAGATTTACTCGTTGTTTTTAAACGTGTTTTTCGATTGGTCCGACCGTTGCCTTAGCGGCTCCTCGGCGACAGGAGCAGCAGATGACGCATCGGCTCGATCTTCAGACAAAGGACCAGTGCACCACGATCCTGTTTCAGGGGCTGCTCGACCGACCTGCCTTCTGCAAACTCCAATCGCTGTGTCGGGCGCAGCAACAAAAGGGCCTGACCGTACACGTGCGACTCGGAGCCGGCACCAAAGTCGAGACCGAGCTGTTCGAAGAGCTGGTGCGCATCGAGGGCATCGCGCTCGAGGCAGAGTCGCCGTTTCTCGCGCGCTGGATCCAGAGCTGCCAGGACGACAAGACCGCACAGCGTTGATGCCGGTGCACGCTGCCGGCTGGAGGCAACAATGTTCGAGGGTCACGATATTCTCGGTCGCGCAATCGCCACGCCGAAGCGGAGCGAGGCCAGCGCCGGCTCGGCCGTGAGAATCGAGCGCTTCACCTCGATCGAACAGGTCCCGGCAGCGATCTGGGAACGGTTCGCGTCGAGGTCAGCGGTTGGACTCGAGGCCGGGCACCTGCGCGCGGTCGAGCAGTCGCGCATCAACGATCTCCATCCTTACTACTTGATCGGTATGCAGGCCGGCGAGCCGATCGGCATCGCCTACTGCTTTGCCATCGACATGGACCTGACCAAGCTGGTCACCGAGGACCCGCCCGCGGTCATCGCCGCCGTCAAGAGCTGGCAGCCGGGCTTCATGCAGCTGCGCATCCTCGAGGTCGGCCACATCGCGTCGCTCGGCAGCGCGATCGAGGCGCCGCCCGTGCAGCAGGCCGCATTTCTGCGCGCGCTGGCCGCCGAGCTGGACCAGATCGCGCACCTGGAAAACGCCGACCTCGGCGTGGTGCGCGACGTCGAGGCCGGGCGCTACGGCGAGTTCCGAGTGCTCGAGGAGCAGGGCTTTTGCCCGACGCTGGGTTTCGCTGTCGCGCGCATGCAACTCGGCTGGAACAGCTTTGACGGCTACCTGGCCGCGCTCAAGAGCAGCAAGCGCGCCAATGTCCGCCGCAAGCGCGAGGCTTTGAATGCGCCCGGGATCGAGGTCGCGGTGATCGAGGACTATGCCCCGCACGCCGAGCGGCTGGCCGAGCTGTGGGGCCAGGTGGCGCGGCGGCACGGCGAGTACGAGCACGAACGGCTGACGCCCGCCTTTTTCTCGGCCATGGCCCGCAACCTCAAGGGGCGCAGCCACGTCATCGCCATCAAGCAGCACGGCACGATCGTCGCCTTTGGCCTTGGCCTGATCGGCGACGACGATTACTTCGGCATGGCCGAGGGCCTGGACGACGCAGTCCGCAATTCGTACGACCTGTATTCGAACATGTTCTTCGAGACCGTGCGCGTCGCCTGCGAGCTGGGCAAGAAGAGCCTGAACCTCGGCATCACCACTTACGACTTCAAGGCGTCACTCGGCGCCGAGCTCGAGTCCAGCGTCTACTTCATCAAGGCCTTCAAGCAGCCCGAGCAGAGCGCGGCCTTTGCCGACCTCTTTCGCAAGGGCATCCAGCAGCCAGAGAACCCGCACTGCGCGTTTGCCGGCCGTGACGTCTCGACCCGCGTGCAGCCTGCCGCTGCCGCGGCGCTGTTTCGCAGCAACGACGACCCGGCCGATCCCTTCGTCAAGCACGAGCGCTACCTGCGCGCCGACATGTCGCGGGTGGCTGGCCTGTACGCGTTTTGCCCGGTCTTCGAGAGCGCGCAGGAGCCGATCGTCCAGCGCGCCGGCCGCGACGTCATCATGCTGGGCACCAACTCGTACCTGGGCCTGGCCACCCACCCCCGGGTCAAGGCGGCAGCGGCCGCGGCCGTCGAGAAGTACGGCAGCGGTTGCTCGGGCTCGCCCATGCTCAACGGCACGCTCGATCTGCACCAGCAGCTGCGCGGCCGCCTCGCCCGGTTCATGCACAAGCAGGACGCCCTGCTCTTCTCCACTGGCTACCAGACCAACCTGGGCGTGGTCTCGACGCTGGTCGGCCCCGACGACGTGGTGCTGATGGACGAGCGCGATCACGCCAGCCTGATCGACGGCGCGCGCCTGGCTCGCGCCACCATCGTGCGCTACCGGCACGCCGACGTGGCGTCGCTCGAGCAGGAGCTGAACAAGTATCCGTACCAGGCCAAGCTCGTCGTCACCGACTCGCTCTTCAGCATGGAGGGCACGGTGATCGACCTGCCGGCCGTGGTGCGCCTGGTCAAGCAGCACCGCGCCCGGCTGATGCTGGACGAATCGCACGCCATCGGCGTCATGGGCCCGACCGGACGAGGCGTGGCGGAGCACTTCGGGCTGCTCGACCAGGTCGACATCGTGATGGGCACGCTCAGCAAGTCGCTGGCGTCGATCGGCGGCTTCGTGGCCGGTGATCGCAAGCTCATCGACACGCTCCGCCACACTGCGCGCTCGCACCTCTTCTCGGCCAGCCTGCCGCCAGCCTCGGTCGCGGCCGCGCTCGAGGCGGTCGAGATCATCGAGCAGGAGCCCGAGCGGCGCACGCGCCTGCTCGCCAACGCGCGCTTTCTGGCAGATGGCCTGCGCGAGCTCGGCTATCAGGTGCGGCACCAGGGCAATGCGATCGTGCCGCTGTTCTGCGGCAACGAGCTGCTCGCCCTGGCTGCTTTTCACCGGCTGCTCGAGCAGGGCGTGTTCGTCAATCCGGTCACCTACCCGGCCGTGCCGCGCCAACAGGAGATGCTGCGCATCAGCCTGATGGCCACCCACGACGAGAGCATGCTGCGGCGGGCGCTCGAGGTGTTTCGCCGCGCCCGCACGGCCACCTGGCCGGGGGTGGCGCGATGATGACGCACGATGATTTCAAGGCGCTGGTCGAGGCAGCGGCGCGCGCGCCCTCGGCGGACAACATGCAGGCCTGGGAGTTTGCGCGGCGTGACGGCGCGATCGAGGTCTTTCTCGCGCGCCAGCGCCTGCTGCCCACCGACGTCAACGCCATGTTCGGCTGGGTGGGCCTGGGCGCCGCGATCGAGAACCTGGTGATCGCGGCCGCCCGGCGCGGGCTCGCTGCCGCGGTCGAGTATGGTGAATCAGCGGGCGCCAGCGAGCAGCCCGCGGTCGTGCGGCTGGCGCCCGGCAGCGACGACGACCCGCTGGCCGACTGGATCGCGGCGCGCGCCACCAATCGCAGCGCCTACGCTGCGGCGCCGCTGAACCAGACGCTGCGCGCCGAGCTGACGGATGCGGTGCGGAACCTGGATGCCGGAGTCCACTGGGCGACCGGCCAGGCGAGTCTCGATCGCATGGCCGAGCTGGACGCCCACGCGACCTACATCCGGCTCGAGCACCGGCCGCTGCACGACGAGCTCTTCTCGATCCTGCGCTTCACGCGCGCTGACCTCGAGCGCACGCGCTTCGGGCTGGACTTCGAGAGCATCGGCGTGCCGTTCGTCTTGGTCTTCATGGCCCGCCTGCTGCGCTTCTGGTCGGTCAACCAGCTGGTCAGCCGGCTCGGCGTCGGGCGAGTGATCGCGCGGCTGCTCGCTTCGCGGCTGCGCACGGCCGGCGCCCTGTGTCTGGTCACTGCCCGGCGTCCTGGTCCAGCGGGTTACGTCGAGGCTGGCCGCGCCATGGAGCGCCTGTGGCTCGCTGCCAACGCCCGCGGGCTCGCTGTTCAGCCGCACGGCGTGCTGCCGCAGTACCTGACCAAGGTCGCGGTCGAGCCGGAGACGTTTCTCCCTCTCCACGCTGCCACCATGCGCGGCCACCGCGGGCCATTTTATTCGCTGTTCCCGGCCGCTGCCGACGAGCGTCCAGCCATCCTGCTGCGAATCGGTAAACCCCAGGGAGCGCCCGCGCAACAAAGCGTGCGGCTGCAGCCCGAACAGATCATCCGAAGAGGAGGAGAGAGCACATGAGAAAGCACATCCTGGTTGCGTACGGTACCAAGTCCGGTTCGACCGCCGAGGTGGCCGAAGCCATCGGCCAGGCCATGGTCAGCGCTGAAGTCGCTGTCGACGTGCGCAGCGCCCACGAGGTGCTCTCGACCGCTGGTTACGACGCGGTCGTGCTGGGCGGCCCGCGGGTCTCCACGATCTGGCACCCGGACACGATCGACTTCCTGGATCGGCTCGGCCCGGAACTCGCCGGCAAGCCGGTCGCGTACTTCATCACCTCGATGACACTGACGCAGAGCGCCGAAGAGCGGGTCGGCACCATTCCGATCTTCCAGGATCCCGCACATGCCCGGCCGCCCCGGATCGCCGGCAAACTCGGCTTCATGGAGAAGCAGAGCACACCCGCGGCCTACCTGGAGCCCGTGCTGCAGAAGGCGCCGGACATCGTCCCGATGCAGGTGGCATTTCTCGCCGGCAAGCTCGACTACGCCAAGCTCGACTTCGTGACGCGCACGCTGTTCAAGGTCGTGCTCCGCATGCAGCCCGGCGACCTGCGCAACTGGGAGTTCATCCACTCGTGGGCACGGGGGCTGGCCGAAGTGCTGGCGGGTGAGGCAGTGTCCCTCGACGAGGCGCGGCCGGCGGCCGCTGCCTGAGAGCAACCCATCAAACCAGGAGGGTGGAACACATGAGCACTCCGGACGACAAAGTGAACCGCAGCGCAGCGCGCAAGCAGATCCTGGTCATCGGGGCGACCGGAACGGTCGGCGCTCCCATCGTCGGACAACTCGATCAAGCGGGCTGGAGCGTTCGCGCCATGAGCCGCAACGCGAGCCAGGCACGCGTCAAGCTCGGCCCGCGGGTGGAGCTGGTGTCGGGTGATGCCGATCGGCTGGAGGACATGCAGCGTGCGATGGCCGGCTGCCAGGTCGTGCTGAGCTGCGTGAGCGACCTGATGGACCCGTACCTCGATCTCCGCGTGATCCAGACCGTGGTGAAGCTCGCCCCCGAATTGGGGATCGAGCGCATCGGCCTGATCTCGGGCGCCAGCGTCGCCGCGGAGCGCCGCTACTTTCCGATGATCGACGCCAAGTACCAGGCCGAGGAACTTCTCAAGACCAGCGGCATGCCGTGGGTGATCGTCCGTTCCACCTGGGTGATGGAGTCTTTCGCCCGCTTCGTCCAGGGAAACCGCGCTTCGATCCTTGGCCAGCAACCCGCGACCATCCATCCGGTGGCCGGAGCCGACCTCGGCCGCATGGTGTGCCGGGCCCTCGAGCTGGATGGGGCGCAGGGCCGCACCTTCACCATCCACGGGCCGGCGGCCGGCACCATGAAGTCGTGCCTCGAGAAGTACTGTGCGCTGGTCCAGCCACAGGCCCGCGTGACGAACGCGCCGTTCTGGATGCTGTCGGCGGTGGCGACGCTGACCCGCAACCCGAGCCTCAAGGCAGTGGTCGCGATGATGAAGTACTTCGAGGGTCAGCCCGAGCACGGCGATCCGGCAGAGGCGAACCGCCTCCTGGGCGCACCGACCATCACGCTCGAGCAGTGGGCACGGTCTCTGGCGGCTCGGCCAAACAGCGGCCTTCAAGAGTAATGGTGGCGCTTGCAGACACGCCGGCGGAGCCGCTGGCCCGCGCTGACGCATGCGTCCTGGAGTGCCACCATGACCCGATCGATCTTGTTGTGCGGATTTTTTATCCTGAGCGCGTGCGAGGTGAGCCGCGCGCCCTCCACCTGCGGCGAGGGGCTGACCACGTGCGGCTCGACCTGCGTCAACGCCCAGACTGACCCCGCCAATTGCGGCGTTTGCGGCCGCGTGTGCGCGACCCAAGATTTCTGTGAGGACGCGGTCTGCGTTCCGCCCGCGACCTCGTGCGACGACGGGCTCGAGCTCTGCTCTGGCCGCTGCTACGACACCCAGACCAACCGGGACCACTGCGGAAGCTGCGACCACGCCTGCGACAGCGGGGAGAACTGCGTCGCGGCCTCGTGTGAGAGCACCACCGTCGACCCGCAGGCCCCGGTGTTCCTGTCGTTCGGAACCAACGTGTCCCAGCTTTCGGCCGGGCAATCGGTCACCTTCTCGGCGGTGCTGACCGATCCCGACGGCATCGACGACCTGATCGGCGGCACACTGATGAGCGCCGACGAGAGCATCACCTATGGCGCGTTCACGACGAGCGGGCAGGAGGGGTCCTACACGCTGACCCTGACCTGGGACCAGATCGACGCGACCGATCCGCTCAGCTTCGTGGGCGAGACGAACCGGGTGTTCGCGGCCAGGTTCTTCGATGCCGCGGGCCACGCCACGACGCGGACCAAGAGCATTCGCTTCTTCTGCACCACGGGCACCGGCGCCTGCAACGGCGTCTGCTACGACCTGCAGAGCGACGAGACGCATTGCGGCAACTGCCAGACCACCTGCAGCGGTGCCTATCAGGAGTGCGTGACCGGCCAGTGCAAGTGCGTCGGCGAGACGGACTCCGACCACTGCTACGCGGACTACCATGACTGCAACATGGACACCTGGACCGACCGCTGCGGCGTATCGCGGCCAGGTGCGTGCGGCTGTGGATCGTCCGGGTCCTGCTGCAACTATCAGTGCGTCGACGTCACCAGCAACGAGAACAACTGCGGCCGCTGCGGGGTCGTCATCCCGACCGGTGGCTCGTGCAATAATGGGGTCCCGTCGTGCGGCAGCCAGACGCTGTGCGGCAGCGAGTGCTTCCCGATCGAATACACTGAAGCTCATTGCGGCCGCTGCGACCGGGCGTGCGAGGAATACGCATCGTGCAACAACAGTGGATGCGAGAAGTCCGTCGTCGATGACACCTTCGAAGCGGGGATGACCTGCAATGCCGTTTGCACTGCGGCCGGCTACTCCGAGTGCCTCGGCGTCTACGTGACCTACACCGACGGGTACTACACCTGCGGCGGACCTGAGATCACCTGCTCCGACGAAGTCAGCCAGAACTCCGCCTGCAACAGCATCTGGGTCTACTTCCGCAGCGTGAGCTGCGATTGCCGCGCGCCCTGACGCCTGATCATCACCAAGTCATGGCGAAGAAGAAACCCGAACGCATCGCCGCGGATCCGGCAGGCCTGACCTCGAAACCCTTTGCCTCCCTGGGGACCCTGATCACGGATGTGCCTCATCGCGATCTGCCGGCGCTTGAGCAACCAGCCCGACCAGCACCAAAACCCTACACAGTGACTCGCACCCGAAAGGGTGGGTGGCCTGTTCATGTTGAGAAACGCGGCGGTGGGAAAATTGTCACTATCATTGGCCCGGTGACTGGCGATGCAGCTCTGTTGCTCAAGGAGCTGAAGAGCTTTTGCGGCGCGGGTGGCACGCTGCGCGATGAATTTGTCGAGATTCAGGGGGATCAGACACAGCGGTTGCAACAGTTCTTGGTGGCGAAGAGCTAGCAACTCGGTCTGCGTGGCGAGATGGTCGGAGGAGAGGCAGCATGGCGATGAAACGCGATGCCTGGTTGTCACTCGTGCCAGCCGACCCGCGGCCCGTGCTGCTCGCTAGCGACGAACCCTTTGCCCGCTTCGTGACCACGACCGCCGTGCTCGGCGCATCGGAGCAAGACGCCGAGGTCCGTGCTGCGCGCCAGGCCGTCGTCGCTGATCCGCGTGTGCGCGCGCTGGTCGATCGGCTGCCGAGCTGGGAGTCCGGGTTTACTTTCGGCGGGCACAACTCGCCCGCGTTTCCGCCCAACCTGCTGCGGCTGCTGCACGGGATGGGTGTGCGCGGCGGCGATTTCCCGGCCATCGAGCGCATGCTCGACCAGATGTCGCGGCATCAGGCCGACGACGGACGCTACCTGACCCCGGGCGGCACCACTGGCAAGAAACCCTCGGCCTGGGCGTCACTCCCGTGCGATCACTTCGCCATCGTCGAGGTGCTGCTGCTTTTCGGTCGAACGAACGCGCCCGGTATCGACCAGGCTCTGGGCCGCATCCGCGACACGTTGGTTGAGACAACGCAGGGACCCGCCTGGCACTGCATCCCCGATCCGGTTGCCAAGTGGCGCGGTCCGGGCAGAAAGAACGACGCTTGCCTGCAGGTCACGGTCGAGGCCTGTCCCGGGCAGATCTACCCCGGGACCATCCGCATGATCGGACTGATGGCCGACAGTGCGCGCGCGTTCCCGGCGGAGGTCGTCCTCACCAACGACCAGGCCCATCCACTGCGCGCCGGCCAGGGCTGCGGTTCTGACAGCGCGGAAAAAGCGGACAGCGCGCCGTGCAGCTGCGGTTCCGACCAGGGCGCGGCACCGGAGCAAAACGGGAAGCAGACCTGATTGCAGGGAGCCGGTCTGACAGACGAGGTGTGCGCGTGAAAAACACAGAGCCCAGGAAGAGCGTCGCGTCGCCGCATCAGCAGCTCGCGTTCGACTCCGTGCTGGAGCGCCTTGCCGACGGCATGGAGTACTACGCGCTGTCGGTGCCGGCGGCGACCAGCGCGGCGTTGCATGCGCGCGCGGCAGTTCCGGTCTCGGCGCGGGTCAACGGCTCGGACGCCTTCAAGGGCAGCCTGTATCCGGTCGGCGGCGGACGCCACTACCTGCGGGTCCGAAACAAGGTGTGCAAGGCGGCCGGCATCCACGAGGGCGATCGCGTCCGCGTGCAGATCGTGGTCCGCGACCGGCGCGACGAGATCAAGATCCCGACCGACCTGAAGAACGCGCTCCGGAGCGCGGGGCTGCAGGGCGCCTTCGACGCGCTGCCGATCGGCAAGAAGAGCTACCTGCTGCGGCTGATCGACGAGGCGGTCAAGCCCGAGACCCGCGCCAATCGCATCCGCGACGCCGTCGACGAGGCGGCCGGCCGCGCCGGCTGATCGCCGCGTTCGCGATAAACGCGCCATCAGACCGTGCAGGCTCCCGTGGCGGGATCGCAGGTCCCGGTGGCCGCGGCGCTGCGACCGGGCGCTCAATCCTCGACGACGGCCGGTAGTACGCCGCCTGGCCGACCGTAGTGAAGGACGACGTCGGCCTCGGTCAGCGGTATAATGTGCTCCCCAGTTCCCAGGCCTCGCGATCGCCATTTTTCATCAGCTGCTCGGCGACCCACAACACATCGTTCTGGCTCACCACGTAGTTTGGATCGCATGACCAGAAGCAGCGCGCATGGTTTAGTCGATGTTCATGGAATGATAGCGTCGGCGTCCATGGGTGACATCATCATCACCGGCGCCTCGCGCGGCATCGGCCGGGCGCTTGCGCTGGCACTTGCGCACCGGCCTCTGGAATCGCGCCGGCTGCTGCTGGTGGCGCGCGACCAGACGCGGCTCGACCAGGTCGCACAACAGGCGCGCGCGGCCGGAGCGATCGCGCTGGTCGTCGCGGGCGATCTCTCGACCGTTACCGGGGCGCGCGCACTCGGCGAGAAGCTGGCCGCCGTCGCGCAACGGCCCACGCTGCTCGTGCACAATGCCGGGCTATGGCCGACCCGGCGCGAGCTGACTGCGGATGGTTTCGAGCAGGCGTATGCGGTCAACTGCGTCGGCCCGCTGCTCGTGCAGCAGCGATTGCTCGCGGCCGGTGTCGTCGATCGGGTCATGGTCGTCAGTGCGGGATTGATCGCGCTCGGCAAGTTCTCGGCGCAGCACACGCCGACTGGCGCGGACTTCTCGCTCTGGCGCACCTACTGTTCGACCAAGCTCGCCTTCGCGCTGGCCGAGATCGACGTCGCAGCCGCGGCCACTGCGATCGACTTCGTGGCGCTCCACCCGGGCGTCGTCGCCACCGATCTCGGTGTCGCGCGCGGTCTGCTGGGCGGCCTGCTCCGCTTCGCGAAGCATGTGCTGGAGACCCCCGAGAAATGTGCGCAGCGGCTTCGCGTGCTGCTCGACAAGGAGCGCTGGTCGCCGGCTGGCGAGGTGCGCTGGTATCACGAGGATCAAGAACGGCCGTGGCCAACGGCTGCGCGCGACGAGCAAGCGCGGCGAGACGTGCGCGCTGCGCTGCAGGCGCACATGGCATCGCTGTCGAGGTGACCATGAAGCTCCACGTCACCGACCTGTCATCTGCTCCAGCTTCTCTGGGTAGCGAGCGCCCACCACATCGATCTTGGAGGCTGCGCTGTCGATCTCGGCCAGATCTCCGGCCGTCAGCTCGACTGCGACCGCTCCCATGTTCTCCACGAGACGCGTCAGCTTCGTCGTGCCCGGGATCGGAACGATCCACGGCTTCTGGGCGAGCAGCCAGGCGAGCGCGATCTGCGCCGGCGTGCTCTTCTTCTTGGTTGCGACCTTGGCGAGCAGCTCGACCAGGGCCTGGTTGGCCTGGCGCGCCTCGGGCGTGAAGCGCGGCAGCTTGTTGCGAAAGTCATTGCCGTCGAACGGCGTGCTGGCGTCGATTGTGCCGGTGAGAAACCCCCGGCCCAGCGGACTGTAGGGGACGAAGCCGATGCCGAGCTCCTCGAGGGTCGGCAGCACTTCGGCTTCGGGTGCCCTGGTCCACAGCGAGTACTCGCTCTGCACCGCGGTCACGTGCTGCACCGTGTGCGCGCGCCGGATCGTGTTGGCCCCTGCCTCGGACAGACCGAAGTGCTTGACCTTGCCCTGCTCGATCAGCTCCTTGACCGCGCCCGCGACGTCGTCGATCGGCACGTCGGGGTCGACGCGGTGTTGATAGAAGAGATCCAGAGCATCGACCTTGAGCCGCTTGAGCGAGCCTTCGGCCACCTGCTTGATGTGCTCGGGTCGGCTGTTCAGACCGACCCACTGCGACCCGCCAAAGGGGTCGAGCTTGAACCCGAACTTGGTGGCGATCACGACCTGCCCACGGAACGGAGCGAGCGCTTCGCCGACCAACTCCTCGTTGACGAACGGGCCGTAGACCTCGGCGCTATCGAAGAAGGTGACGCCGCGTTCGACCGCCGTTCGCAGCAACGCGATCATATCTTTGCGGTCCGCGGCCGGACCGTAGCCGAAGCTCATTCCCATGCAGCCGAGGCCGAGCGCCGAGACCTCGAGGTCGCTCTTTCCAAGTTTCCGTATTTGCATCGTTCGCTCCTGTGTATCGTTTTTGCGACGCCCCGAACTGGCCGAGCCACAGATTGTGATTTACTCATGCGGCGGACAAAGTGCCAGCTGAGGTGATCTCCATGCGGACTGGGGTTGACCGCCGACGAGGTGCCGCGCTCCTGGCCCTCTTCGCCGCGCTGATGTCGAGCTGCCTCGATGCGGGTCCGTCGCCGACGCCGCCAGCGCCACCCGCGGAAAACGATGCGGCCTTTGCCATCTCGGGCGTGCGCGCCTGGGCCCTGATCGGCAACGAGCTGACGCCTGGCCACGACCGCTTCGAGATCTCGGTCAGCGCGCCAGCGGCCGTCTCGGTCGTCGACATGTGGTTCGATGGCGCGGCGGGTGTCCGGCTCGACGGGGGCGCCGGGCTTTTTCGCGGCAGCGTCGACCTGACGGCGCTCGCGGCCGGCGAGCACCAGCTGCTGTTTGCGGCGGACCATTCGACGACGGCCTTCGCGGCCAGCGACTTCAAACGCAGCCACCCGCTCTATGTCGTCGTCGGCACCGACTGGGATGATCCCGATACCCCTGACGCGTCGCTGGCGCTGCAGGACCAGCTGCACGCCGACCACGCCGCGCTCAAGCTCACCCACTTCGTGGGACCCTATACCTTCACCTCCCCGGAGCTGACCACTGAGCGGATTGGCCAGCTGGTGGACTGGCTCAAGCACCAGCGCGACACCTTTGGCGACGAGATCGGCGTCCACATCCACCCCTACTGCAACTTCGTCGACACCACGACGGTCACCTGCCGGACCGAGCCCTCGTGCGTCTATGACGCCGGCGATCCCAGCGGCTACACGGTCATCTCGGCGTCGTACAGCGAGCAGGAGTACACGACCCTGCTGCTGGCGGCCAACGCCCTGTTCGAGAGCCACGGCTTTGCCACGCCGACGTCATTTCGTACCGGCGCCTGGACCGCCGACCTGAGCACGCTGCGCGCGCTGGTCACTGCGGGCTACACCGTCGACAGCGACGGCTACAACTGGGCACGCATGGCGGAGTGGATCGGTGTCGGCAATGGCGTGTTTTACGAGTGGGTCAAGCAGCACTGGTCCAGCGTCGGCGATACCAGCCAGCCCTACTACCCGTCGGCGACGGATATTCTCGTTGCAGGCGAACCCGCGCTGCCGCTGCTGGAGGTTCCGCTGAACGGCGTGATGGCGGACTACGTCACCGGGCAGGAGATGATCGACATCTTCTCGGCCAACTGGTCGGGGGACGCCCTGGCTGCGCCGGTCGCCTACGCCGTGGGCTATCACCCGCCCAATTTCAACGCGAACTACAGGAGCCGGATCGACGATGCCTTGAGCCATGTCGACCAGTACCTCGCGTCGACGGACGCCGGTCCCGTCGTCTACTCGACTTTCAGCGAGCTGACGGCCGTGTGGAAGTGACTCCACCCACAAAGATCTGTCTGCGCGCTCACGACCGGATCTTGCACCCGACGACCACATCCCGCGTGATCGACTGATCGACCACGTGGCGAAACGAGAGATACGGCTCGGACCCGGCGACCTCGAGTCCGTTTGCCGTCATCACCTCGACCACCTTCTCGCGTCCAGCGACGTGGCGATTCCACGCCAACCCGATGGCGCCGCCGGGCTTGACCAGATCGGTCCACACCGGCAGGGCCGCGGCCAGCAGCTCGAGCGGACGCCGCGAGAGTTCATGTTGCCCCCCGACGCTGCCGTGCCGGACGCCGTAGGGGAGGTCGGTGACGATGGCGTCGAACAGCCCGGCCCTGAAGTGCTCGCGCGCCCGGGTGGTGTCTGCGCTCAGCGCAGTGAGGTGCAGGGTGATGCCGGCCTTGTACTCCTCCTTGGTCACACCGATCTCGACGTCGAATCGCCGGCCGACGACCTGCTTGCTCTCGCGCAGCGCGCTCGTCCGCAGGTCGTGCTTGATGCGCTTGCGCTTCAGGTAGGTGCCGATGAACTGCTCGAACGCCGCGACGTCGCGCTCGTCGAGCTCGACGCCCGCCGCATCCCAGCCATACATCAGGGCCTGGTTGAGCGTCGTGCCGCGGCCGCAGAGCGGGTCGAGGATGTGCATCTTGCGCTCGAGCAGCTCGCCGGCGAACGCCGTCGCCGCCAGGGTCACGTTGAGCAGCAGCTTGGTGAAGTGCTCGTTCGTTTTTCCCTGGTACTTCTGGATCGAGAGCAGGTCGTCGTCGAACCGGGCCAGGGGGCACAACTCCAGCGGACGGAGCAGGCCGTTCGACCGTTCGAACAGCGCGTAGATCGAGGAGAGGCAGGACAACAGCCGCACCTCCCGCTCGGCGAGTGGTTCCGCAGCGAAGCAGATGTAACGCACGCCACCGATCCGCTCCTCGACCAGATCGCGCAGACGCCCGTCGAGCATGCGCTCGTTAAAGACACCCAGCTCCCCGACCGCGAGCGTCACAGCGGCCTCGGCGTAGACCCGGTTGGTCGCCGGCAGCAGGAGAAAGGCGTAGTCAGGCATGAGGCAGTCTAGATCGGGGCGGGCATCGACGTCGACGGCCCCGACTGCACGACGCAGACGCGGTCACTGTCAAACCCTGGCCGTTTCTTGTACAACACCATGCCATGGCGCCAGTCGTCGTGATGGAGGATGCGGAGCGGTCATTCGGCGACCGCGTCGTCCTCTCGGGCTTGAATCTCACGGTCGCCGCTGGCGAGCTTTTGGGAATCGTTGGCCCGAACGGCGGTGGCAAGAGCACGCTGCTGCTCCTCATGTCCGGCCTGCTGCGTCCGACCAAGGGACGCGTCCTGGTCTGCGGCATCGAGGCCCATGCGCTATCGCTCACCGCCGCTGGCCACGTCGGTCTGGTGACGGCACGTCCCGGGCTCTATCCGCTGCTGACCGGACGCGAGAACCTTCACCACTTTGGCGGGCTGTTCGGGCTGGCGCCCCACGAGGTCGACGACAAGGCCGAACCGTTGGCCCGCGCGCTCGAGCTGACCACCGGGTTCGACGAGCGGGCCGGCCAGCTGTCGACCGGCATGCAGCAGAAACTCTCGCTGATCCGCGCGCTGCTGCTCTCGCCAACACTGCTGCTGTTCGACGAGCCAACGGCCAACCTTGACCCCCTCGCCGCGCGGGTTCTCTACGCCGAGGTTCGCCGGAGCGCCGACGAGGGACGTGCCTGCGTGCTGGCGACGCACGATCTCTCGGCCGCCGAGGCGGTCTGCGATCGGGTCCTGATCATCGATGGCATGGTCAAGCGCGAGCTCCGGTTCACCGAGCGAAGGGCGCCCGTCACCGGGCCGCTCCTTGCCGCCTGGCAGGAAGCGATCGGTGGCCGATGAAACGTTTTTTCCGCATCGCGCGCACCGAGGTGCTCGAACACAGCAGACAACCGTGGATGATCTTCATCCTGGCCGCGAACTACGCGCTCTGGATCTGCATCTTTGGCGTTTTCTTCCTGATCTTTGACCGCGTCTCGAGCCAGGCCGAGACGCTGGCAGCACTCAAGCAGCAGACGGCAGGCTTCGGCGTCGAGCTCGACGCAATGTTGCAGGTCGCGACTTCGACCTTTGGATCGCTGATCTTCACCAACCTGCCACTGTACGTCGCAATCATGTGCGGCACGTCGGTGCTGCACGACCGCGAGTGCGGCACCATGCCTTTTCTCATGCTGGCTCCGGTCACGCGTCGGCAGCTCCTCGTCGGTAAACTCGCCGGGGCGATGGCCATCCCGCTCGTCTTCCATCTGCTGTTCGTTGGGACGAGCAGCCTCCTGCTCGGGCGCCTCGAGTCGCTGGCGCCGTTTGCCGCCAAGTTCGGGGCCTCGCCCGCGTGGTGGCTCGCATTGCTCGTCGGAGCACCGGCATCGGCGGCCTTTGTCGGCGCCCTGGGAACTGTCATCTCGGCGCTCTCCCGCGACATGCGCACCTCGATGCAGTACACCTCCTTCTTCATCGGGCTGCTCAGCCTGGGCATCGGCTTCGTACTGGTGGACGGCATCGCGAAGGGAATGCTGCTTCAGCTGGTCTTCGCCGGCGGCTGTATCGTCGCCACCGCGGTCACGCTGCTCGTTGGCGCCCGGTTGATCAGCCAGGACGTGACGGCAGCGTGACCCGTTTCACGCGGGCCACGCGATCGCTCTGCCTAGAAAAATGAATGAACCTGTAGTTCTTCACCCGGCGCCGGCACCTGGAACCGCTCGGGTCCCTGCATGACCATCTGCAGCCACGCAAACTCCGAGAGATCTCGCTTGAAGACGAGCTCCTTGGGCCGTGCGCCCCGCGACATGGGCGACGCCGCAAACCAACCGTTGGCGGGCGTCACCAGCAGCGTCCTGGCCGTGTCCGGCGTCCACCAGGTCACCTGCTGGATGCCGCGCTCGCGGTACTGCGCGATCTCGGGCTCGCTGGCCTGCCAGTGAAAGTAGTCCCAGGCTGCTCGCCTGGGGTAGCTGATCGTCTCGAGGCTGTTCTGCCTGAAGACGTGATCGTCCTGCGTGGAGCCCGAGAGAATGGATGGCAGGGTGAGGACGAAGCCAAGCAGCGGTGCGAGCCATACCATGCGCGTGGGCAGGCACAGCCAGACCAGCCAGACCGGGCTCACCCCCTGGCCGCTGGATTCTGACTTTTACTGGTCGGCGTCTCGAGCATGGAGATTCCTCCTCGTTCGCCAACAGGCAACGCTATCGTGATCGCCACGACGGGGCATTCAGGAAGAACTCGGTCGGGCAAGAAAGTTCGAGGGCGGTGCGACGGCCTCGCACTCGAACAATCGGTGAACTCGGTGGTCGCGAGCAACAACGGGTCCCCTGGGACGAGACTGGCGCCGCTGGGTCGTCGCGGGCACACTGTTGAGAAAGCGGAGACAACATGCGGCTCGCGCTCATGGTGCCGTCAATAGCGCTTGGCCTGACCGGTTGCGGTCTACTCGCGATGGTCGGCGGCGATCCCGCGGTACTCGACGCCACGACCGTGACCGATGCCGCCGTGGCGCGCGATGTCTCGACCGCGCTCGACACCGGCGCGACGCCCGACACGGCGCGGCCAGACGTCGCAGCGCCGCCCGATGCGACCGTGACGCCCGATGCCACGGTGCCACCCGATGCCACGGTGCCACCCGATGCCACGGTGCCACCCGATGCCACGGTGCCACCCGACGCGCCAGTCGCGGACGACGCTACGGCCGTTGACGCTGCGTCCGTTGACGCGAGTGTCGAGGACGCGGCGTGCCACGTGTTCGCGGCGGGCATCGCCACCTTCATCGCGAACAACCGCGCCTGCACGGTTCCCGAGGAGTGCCAGATCGTCAGCGGCGTCTTCGCACCGGCGTTCCAGCACTGCTCGTGCGCCACCTATCTGGCCATCGACGCGGACCTGAATCTGTGGGCCATGCTCAACCAGCAGTGGTCCGAGTGCAGCAGCGGCCCGGTGGACTGCTGCCGCGCAATGGCCAGCATGCCGACCTGCGAGCTGGGCACCTGCATGCCGTCCGCTTCTGACCGACCGATTTTCAGCAACTACACCGAGTGGGAGCAGTACTGCGCGGCTTCGAATTGCAGCGATACGCTGTGCCAGGTCGGCTGCGGCCCGGGCGACAGCGGCTGCTCCTATGCCTGTCTGCCGCGCGCCTGTTCCGACATCCCGATCGGAGACTGCCCGCGCAACGTGTGCCAGGAGCTGTTCGATTGCAGCGGAACGCCGCGCTGCGAAGGCGCCTTCAGCAGCGATCCGCCGGTCTGCGGGGTCGAGACCTACTACGGCCAGTCCGCGCGCTGCTGCAGCGACCTCACGCGTAGCTGCGGCGCGCCGGACTCGAACAGCGTGTGCGATCCCAATGCGGGCGGCTACCTGGGCTTTCCGCAGTGTCTCGCCTGCGGTGACCACTACTGCGCGAGCTGGGAAGACAGCTGCAGCTGCCCGCAGGATTGCAGTTGACGGATGCATCGGTCGATCTGGCGTCGCCGGATTGACAGCGCCGCACCTCGTCACTACCTGTATGGAACGCCGCGGAGCTGCAGGTCGACGACGGACTGCAGCGCGCCGAGATGGAGATGCGAGGGAGCAATGGCGACCACGTTCTCGAAAATCACACCCTGCATCTGGCTCGACGACCAGGCCGAGCAGGCGGCTGCTTTTTATGCCGGCGTGTTTCCCGCCGGGCGCGTCGGCGCGACTTCGCGTTATCCGGAGTCCATCGACAACCCGGGCGGCAAGCCGCGCGGCAGCGTGCTGACCGTGGACTTCGAGGTGGCAGAACAGAGCTTCACCGCGCTCAATGGCGGTACCAACTTCGTCCTCAATCCGAGCATCTCGTTCTTCGTCCACGTCGACGCGGCCGCTGACGCGGACCAGCTCTACACCGCGCTCGCCGACGGCGGCGAGGCGCTGATGCCGCTCGACAGCTACCCCTGGAGCGAGCGCTACGGCTGGATCAAGGATCGCTTCGGCGTATCGTGGCAGGTCATCACCGGGCGCCGGCCGGGCGGCGGCGCAACGATCGTCCCGTGCCTGATGTTCACCGGCACCCAGCACGGCAAGGCCGAGCTGGCCATGCAGACCTACGCGCGCATATTTCCCGGCGGCCGCATCGACAACCTCGAGCGCTACGCTGCCGGCGAGGGTCCCGCTGGCACGGTCAAGCACGGTCACCTCGTCGCCGATGGCCTCGAGTTGATCGCCATGGACAGCCACTTTGACCACGGTTTCACCTTCAACGAGGCGCTGTCGCTGCAGGTGAGGTGCGAGGACCAGGCCGAGCTGGACCGCTACTGGGAAGCGCTGGCCAAGGGCGGCGAGCACGGGCAGTGCGGCTGGCTCAAGGATCGGTTCGGTCTCTCGTGGCAAGTCGCGCCGACCATCATCGCCAGCTGGATGGCCAGCCAGGACGTTGCGGCGCGCGACCGCGCCTTCGCGGCGCTGCTGCAGATGAGCAAGCTCGACATCGGGGCGCTCGCCTGCGCCTTCGACGGCCGCTGACGAGGAGATGTGCATGGACCCGATCGCTGCCTACAACAAGAAAGTCCCGGCCAGCCACCGTCCCATCGTCGACAAGCTGCTGACCGAGATCAGTGGCGCGCTCAATAACAAGGCCGAGCCCAAGCTCTATCACGCCATCCCGGTCTGGTTCGTCGGCGGCAACGCCGTGGTCGGCTACAAGGCCTGGCCCAAGCACGTGACGCTGCTGTTCTGGAATGGCCAGAACTTGGACGAGCCAGGCCTGACCGCCGCGGGCAAGTTCCAGGCCGCCGAGATCAAGTACACCGCAGCCGAACAGATCAAGGTCACGCCGCTGCGACGCTGGCTCAAGCAGGCTGGCCGCGACGTCTGGGACTACCAGGCGATGCGCGCCGCCTGCAAGTGACCGCGGCGCCCGTCGTCAGAACTGGTTCCAGAGATACTGGTTGGTCACTTCGTGGTGGAAGATGATCTCGCTCCGCTTGACGCGGGTGCCAAGCGACTTGGGACTGCGCTCGGCCGCGGCCAGCTTGACCTCGGCGTACTTCTCGTGCACGTGGTCGCCGAGCAGGTCGAGCGCGTAGCGGCTGGTCCGGAACAGCCGGATGGCGTCGTAGATGTTGTCAGGCAGGTAGCGCGTGCGCTGCCGCTTGCCGCCGCTGTCGCCGTCGCTGCTCGGACCCTCGAGTCCGGTCTTGAGCAGGGCATAGATCGCCAGGTAGGGGTTGGCGTCGGGCGCGATCGAGCGCACCTCGATGCGTGCGGTGCGCTCGTTGCCGATCGGGATCCGGATCATGGAGCCGCGGTCCGAGGCCGAGACCTTGATCTGGTTGGGCGCCTCGAAGTGCGGGTCGAGCCGGCGGTAGGCGTTGACGCTCGAGTTGAGGATCAGGCACAGGTCGTCAGCGTTGGCCAGGATGCGGTTGATGAAGGCCCAGGCAAACTCGGACAGGCCGGCGCGCCCCTTCTTGTCGAAAAAGAGGTTCTTGCTGTTCTTGGCGATCGAGATGTTGGTGTGGCAGCCGCTGCCATTGACGTTCATCACCGGCTTGGGCAGGAATGACGCGGTCAGGTCCAGCTGGGCAGCGACCTGGCGCGCGATCAGCTTGTACAGCTGCACCTGGTCGGCAGCGATGGTCGCCTCGGTGTAACCGTAGTTCATCTCGAACTGCGACGGCGCCACCTCGGGGTGGTCCTTCTCGTTGCCAAAGCCGAGCGCGCGCTGCACCTCGGCCGAGGCGTCGATGAAGCGGCGCAGCGTGTCGCCCGGCAGCGAGTGGAAGTAGCCGCCCGTCGACACGTACTCGAACTGCCCGGTCTGGTAGTAGTGCTGCTCGGCATCGCGCCCCTTGAAGATGAAGCCCTCGATCTCGTTGGCCACGTTGGCGACGAGGTTCTTCTTGCGCAGCTCGGCCGCCAAAACCTTGAGCCGGCCGCGCAGGTCGGCCACGTACAGCCTGCCGTCCTGGTCGCAGACCTCGCCAAACACCAGCACCTTGCCGGGACCGAACACGTCGGCCGGCAGGTGGTAGAACGCCGGCCAGTCGATGGTCAGCCGCAGGTCCGACTCGGCCTGGCGCGCGAAGCCGCGGATCGACGAGCCGTCGAAGGTCAGATTGTCGGCCGAGCGCAGCAGGAACTTCTTGTCGTAGTCCAGCATCTGGAAGCGGCCCTCGAGGTCGGTGAAGCAGACAGTCACCGCCTTGATCCGCCGCTCGTCGGTCAGGTATTTGATGCGCGCCTCGCAAATCGCACCCGGGTCCTTGCCGGCCAGGCGGTCGGCCTTGGCCGCCAGGTTCATCTCCTCGAGCTGGTCGTATGGGATCTCCAGGAAGTGGCGAAGCGGAGTGTCCATCGCGTCCTCTCTCCTCTGCCGATTTGATTTATTAACCATTAAATCTATATTATATGCCTTTATCTGCAACAAATTAAGCGTTATCGATCGAATATTTGTAACTATTTACGATATGGATTGCGAATGGGCATCTGTCCGCCGCGGTCGCCACCCGCACACACCGGCCGTCGCGGCGCTGGCTCAAGCAGGCTGGCCGCGACGTCCGGGACTACCAGGGACTGCGCGCGGGTTGTGTCGATTGTGCGGGCAGGAGAGACCGATCCATCCTGCCTCGCCGCATCCCGCTCTGCATCAATCCGAAATAGCCCTTTGTTCGCACCACATTCGATACTCCTCCCGCACAACGGGCATCAGCAGTTCTGCCAGAAGTCGTGCTCCAGCGGCATTCAGGTGTCCATCGTGATGCCAATAATAACGTGACGGATCGCCTGATTTCACAAGCGGCGTGTACACGTCAACTGCGGGTAGCGCCAGCTTCTCCAGCATAGCGGTCACCAGCCGCTGGTTCTTCGAGAAATCATATTGTCCCAGGTCGACATTGGCTCCCCAGGGGGCAAACGCGCGCTGTACCAAAGTGATATCGAGCTCGTAATAGGCAGGGATCGGCAGGGCATATAGAGGAATGCCGCGGCGTTGACACTCATCGCGAAACCCGCGAACCGACTCTTCAAGCAACCGCCATCCTTCGATGAGTTCGGGATTGTACTCTTTCAGTGACGTATCGAAAAACCATGGTCGGGCGGGGAGCGGCTTGATATCCGATGCCATGAATCGAACGCGCAATGGCCGCACGTGAATGCCGAAATCAAGCGCTTGCCAGCGTTTGTCGGCGAGAAAAAATAGCGCACTATGCCTGCGCAACCAACGTCGCATGTCGGAGTCATCCGGCATCCAGAGAGACCGGTAATAACCCTTGTCTTTTTTTCGCGCGCGCCTGTCGATACGGTCCAGCTCGTCGACAACATCGTTTTCGGCATACAGTTGCAGGACCACCAGGTCCGGCTGCAGTTCGAATCCCACATCTTTCAACTTTGAAAGTTCTTGCCACGGCGCGTACCCGCCGACGCCAAAGTTGATGACAGAAATATGTGAGCACGGATGTTCTGCGCGCAGCAGTCTCTCAAGAACCTTGGGAAAGGACTCTTCGATGGACAGTCCCTCGCCCATGGTATAGGAGTCACCCACACATAACACGCGAAACTCGTCGTCTGTTTTCGGAGCGATCTCGAAGTCCTTCAAGCCACAGGAGTTGGTGGTGAATTCGAGCGAGAAATCCTCTCCTTGGTAGTGACTGGTTGCGTTGGCCCGCAAGTCAAATAGTCGCGTCTCGTGCGGAACATGCAAGCGAGTGAAGGTGCGTCGGGCCGGCTGGTGGAACCATCTGACCAGACATTCCGAGCCCAGCAAACCGAAGAGCACCGAACAAACAAGAAGAATCACCTTGCCCAGCGCCGGCGATCGGAATTTTTTCATGCGCGGAAATACTATTTATCGCCGACATCCCGGTCAAGAGGAACGCGGTCGACAGGCGGCAGGGGCTGGTCACTGTCAACCAGGCCGCGGAAGAACGCTCCACTCTGTCAGGGCTGGTGCCGTGCTCGTCGGCTTCTCGTTGTATCAGAACTGGTTGGGATGACGGTCTTCAATCAGCTTTTAGTTCGGGAGTCGTTTCCCATGGCTGTCGTCGTCGGGTTGTGAAGTGCCTTGTTCACTCCATCTACGATACTCATCCCACACCACGGGTTTCAGCAGTTCGGCCACGAGTTGAGCGCCAACAGTATTGAAATGTCGGTCGTGATCCCAGTAATAGCGTGACGGTCCAGTTGATTGCGCAAGCGGCGTGTAAACATCGACCTCTGGCAGCGCCAGCTTCTCCAGCATGGCGGTCATCAGGCGTCTGTTCGTCGAAAAATCATACTGCTCCGGGTCGATATTCGCGCCCAAGAGATCCAGCGCGCGGCGCACCATGGTCACGCCGAGCTCGTAATCGGCGGGAATCGGCAGGGTATATAGAGGGATAGAACGACTTTGACACTCGTCCCGGATCCCACGAACCGATTCCTCCAACAACTGCCAACCTTCGACCAGCTCGGGGTAGTAGTTTTTCAGTGACGTCTCGAGTATCCACGGTCGACCGGGAATTTGCCCGCTGTTCGGATCGGTGAATCGAATGCGCAATGGCCGCAGCTGGATGCCGAAATCGAGTGTTTGCCACTTGTTGTCGACGAGAAAAAACAGCGCACTCTTTCTGCGCAACGCCCGTCGCAGCTCCGAGTAGTTCCGCATCTTGCTCCAGCGGTGATACCCCGCATCGGTGCTTTGCAGGCGCTTGCCAATACGTTCCAGCTCGTCGCGAATATCGTTTTCGGCATACAGTTGCAGGATCACGAGATCCGGCTGCAGGTCGAACCCTTCATCCTTCAACTTTGAAAGTTCTTGCCAAGGCCCGTAGCCGCCGACGCCAAAGTTGACGACAGAGATGTGCGAACGCGGGCGGTCCGCGCGCAGCAGTCGCTCAAGCACCTTGGGAAAGGACTCATCGATGGACAACCCGTGGCCCATGGAATAGGAGTCACCCACACACAGCACGCGAAACTCGTCACCTGTTTTCGGTGCAATCTCGAAGTCCTTCAGGCCACGAGAGTTGGTGGTGAATTCGAGCGAGAAGTCCTTTCCTCGATAATTGCCGAGGGCGTTGACGGCCAAGTCGAAATTCCGCGTCTCGTGCGGCAAATATAAACCGGTAGGGGTGTTACGAGTCTGCGGAGAGATCCATCTCACCGCCAGTTCCAAGACCAGCAAACAGAAGAGTACCGTACAGGCCAGCAGAATCGCGTTGCACAGCACAGATGGTCTGAATCTTGTCATGCGCGCAAATATTACCAATATCCTCTAGCGACCGCCAAGACGACGGTAGGGAAGCATTGGCAGCCTCTTTGAGTCGCGTCGGCCGCGGCCTATTTGAATTTCTTCCCGACGGAAAATGCCTTGGCGAGCTTCTCGCCGACCGCGTAGTAGTGGCTGCTGCCCATGCCGCCCCAGAGGATGGCCTGGACTTTCTCGATATCCGGCAATCCCCTGGCGCCAAGAACATCCTCGTCGGCCTGGATGCCGACGATCTCGCCGATGAAGATCGTGTGCAGGCCGAGCTTGTGGTGCTGCATCAGCTTGCACTCCAGCGAGTACGGCAGCTCGGCCGCCAGCGGGGCGTTCACCTGGTCGCTCTTGATCGGCGTCAGACCAGTTTCCCGGAACTTGTCGTGGTCGCGGCCAGAGACGATGCCGACGTAATCGGCGGCCTCGACGTGCCGGCGCGACGGAATGCCCACGGTGAAGGCCTGGCTGTGCAGGATGTTGTGGTAGGTGAGCGTCGCCGCGCGCAGCGAGACGGCGACGCAGGGCGGGTCGCTGCAGCAGATGCCGCCCCAGGCGGCGTTCATGATGTTCGGCTTGCCGTCCGCGCCATAGCTACCGACGAGCAGGACCGGGTGCGGATGCAGGACGGTGCCGGGTTCGATCGCGATCTTCTTCATCGTGTGTTCGACCTACTGCCACTCCAGGATCACCTTGCCCGACTTGCCGCTGTTCATGGCGTCGAAGCCCTTGGCAAATTCCTCGATCGGGAAGTGGTGGGTGATGATCGGCGCGATGTCGAGGCCGCTCTGGATCAGCGCCGCCATCTTGTACCAGGTCTCGAACATCTCGCGACCGTAGATGCCCTTGAGGATCAGTCCCTTGAAGATGACCTTGCCCCAGTCGATGCAGACGCCCGACGGCAGGATGCCGAGCAGTGCGATGCGGCCGCCGTTGACCATCACGTCGAGCATCGACTGAAAGGCGCTGCCGTTGCCCGACATCTCGAGCCCGACATCGAAGCCCTCGGTCATGCCAAGCTCGGGCATCACGTCCTTGACGTTGGCCGTGGCCACGTTGAGCGCGCGGGTGGCGCCCAGCTTGCGGGCCAGCTCGAGCCGGTACTCGTTGACGTCGGTGATGACGACGTTGCGCGCGCCGTTGTGCTTGCAGATCGCCACCGCCATGATGCCGATCGGGCCGGCGCCGGTGATCAGCACGTCCTCGCCCACCACGTCGAAGCTGAGCGCAGTGTGCACCGCATTGCCGTAAGGGTCGAAGATCGCGGCGATGTCGTCGGGGATGTTGGGGGTCAGCTTGAAGGCGTTGGCGGCCGGGATCGCCAGGTACTCGGCAAACGAGCCTGGCCGGTTGACGCCGACACCGACGGTGTTGGGGCAGAGGTGGCGCTTGCCGGCGCGGCAGTTGCGGCAGTGGCCGCACACGATGTGCCCCTCGCCCGACACGCGGTCGCCTGGCTGAAATCCGGCCACGGACGTGCCCACCTGCTCGACCACACCGACATACTCGTGACCGACGTGCATCGGAACCGGGATCGTGCGCTGGCTCCACTCGTCCCAGTTCCAGATGTGCAGGTCGGTGCCGCAGATCGCCGACTTCTTGATGCGGATGAGGACGTCGTTGGGCCCGATCTCCGGCACCGGCACGTCCATCATCACCAGCCCTGGCTCACGCTTCGCCTTGACGAGTGCTCGCACAGCAACCTCCGCCTCTCCCCGGGGTGTCGACGGGCCGGTCCCGCTCCGTGGGTGGGTGGCCGCAGCACCGTATTATGGACCCGCGGCGAGCAGGTTCAAGCTCCGCGCGAATTGCCGCTCGCGTGCGCTGCGGTCGCGATTTGTTGATCGCAACCGTCAAAATTGTATAGAATTAATATCGTATATGTCAGCGATAGATCTCCAGGACTCGCTCGATCGGGCCGCCCTGCGGCTGGGCGGAGCCGCCCACAAGCGCGCCGACGCCGGCCAGCTGCGCGTGCCGGCTGCCGTGCTGACGCACCTGCGCGCGCTGGTGCTCGACCACGATCGGCCGCGCATGGTCGACCTGCTGGCCGCGCTGCGGCGCCAGTGTCGGCAGCGCGGCGACGCCTGCCCGTCGCGCGCCACCCTGTACAAGCTGCTGCACCTGGTCGAGGGGCACAGCTACGACCCAGCCGCCTTGCCGGTACCGGTGCGCGCGGCCCTGTACAACCTCAACCTCGAGCGACCTGTGCCCGGCCACCAGCTGGCGTTCTACTGTTTTCACCACGGCGACCTGCGCGCGCTCAGCTTTGCTGCCGGTCTGCCCTGGCTCGACCTGTACCAGGCCGCACGCACGCCGGGCTGGCGACCGCGCACGCGCGGGCTGCTCGACGCCGTGCTCGAGGCGCGAGGCATCGCATGAAACGGGCACCTCTGACTCCCGCGCAGGTCATGCCACACGAGCTCGCCGACGTGGTCGAGCCGCTGGCGACGTGGTTCGTCATCGGCGGCCAGGCCATGCGCTGCCTGTGCCCGTACCGCCCCAGCCGGGACGTCGACTTCGGCGTGCACGACGCCCACAGCCTCGACGAATTGCTGAAGCAGCTGCAGCGCAGCGGCCGGGTCGAGATCCTCGAGCGAAGCGCCGACACCGTGCATCTGCTGTTCAATGGCATCAAGGTCTCGGTGTTCGTGCTGGCGACCCTGCGGCCCTATGTGCAGGAGCGCCGCCTCGACGTCATCGGCCTGCTGGCCACCAAGCTGCACGCCATCCTCGACCGCGGCACCCGGCGCGACTTCTTCGATCTGTACGTCACGCTGCAGCGCGAGCAGCTCGGCCTGGCCGAGGCGCTGGCCGCCATGCGCCGCGTCTACCGCCAGGAGATCAGCGAGCCGCTGCTGCTGCGTGCGTTGACCTATTTCGACGACGCCGAACGGGAGGCGCCGCTGCCTGGCGAAGGGCCGCGCGACTGGGAGACGATCAAGAGCTTCTTGCGCAAGCGCGCCGGCGACCTGCTCATCCCGCCGCCCGGCGAGCTCGCGATCCAGGCCCACACCGTCGACGTCAAGCGCCCGTCGCGCCGATCGGTTGACCGTTCACGGCCGCTGCCGACGACGAAAAAACGGACGCGCCCGGCGCGCCACCGTAAATAGAGTGAGAGGTCGGACCATGAAAGTGATCCTGTTCGGCGCCACGGGTATGGTCGGTCAGGGTGTGCTGCGCGAGTGTCTGGCAGCGCCAGATGTCGAAGCCGTGCTGGCGATCGGACGCAGCCGCACGACCACCCAGCACGCCAGGCTGCGCGAGCTCGTGCACACGGACTTCACCAGCTTCGCGTCCATCGAGGGCGAGCTGGCCGGATACGACGCCTGTTTCTTCTGCCTTGGCGTCTCGTCGGCCGGCATGTCGGAGGCTGACTACACCCGCGTGACTTTCGACTTCACGCTGGCGGCGGCACAGGTCCTGGCGCGGCTGAACCCGGGCCTGACCTTCATCTACGTCTCGGGCACCGGCACCGACAGCAGCGAGCGCGGCCGCACGATGTGGGCGCGGGTCAAAGGCCGCACCGAGAACGCTTTGCTCAAACTGCCGTTCAAGGCCGCGTACATGTTCAGGCCCGGGCTGATCCAGCCCGGCCCCGGCATCGTCTCGAAGACCCGCCTCTACCGCGCCTTCTACGCGCTGTCCGGACCGATCTTCCCGGTCCTCAAAGCACTGGCGCCCAAACTGGTGACGACGACCGAGATCGTCGGCCAGGCCATGCTCCAGGCTGCGCGCAGCGGAGCACCCAAGACCTTTCTCGAGAACAGCGACATCAATCAACTGCTGGGCAGCAAGTAGCGCGCGGACGTGCTATATAGATGGTGCCGCAAGGCACCACCAACGCGTGAGTCTCTCTGTCGTCCTCGACAATGATTTATGCGCTCCCTGCTGTGCGGGAGAACGAGTGCCCTCGGAAACAGGAGGACGCGATGCCTACTGCTGTCGCACCAGGTGAGACCGTCATGGCCTATTGCAAGATCTGCAAGAAGGTCGGCGCGCACGTGGTGGCCGCCGTCAGGGGGAGCCGGCCGTACCGGGTTCAGTGCGTCAAGTGCGAGGATGCCCACCCGTACCGGGCCAGTCCGCCCAGCGCGAAGAAAAAATTAGCGGGCGACGGGCGTGTGGCCTCGGGCGACAAGAGCTACGACGACCTGATGGAAGGCCGCGACGTGTCGCGGGCGCTGATCTACGGCATGAATTTTCGCTATGCGAGCGCTGATCTGATCGCGCACGACACCTTTGGCGTCGGTCTGGTCACCGGCGTCCTGTTCAACCGCAAGATCGAGGTGGCCTTTCCGGCGGGCACCAAGACGCTGGTGCACGAGCGCTAGCCACGAACCAGGACGTCACTCGAGCCGTGCGGCCATGCTCTCGAACTCGGCCGCATCCGCCGCGGCCGCCGCGCTCGCCAGGATGACGTCGACGGGATCTTTGGCCCCGCTCTCGATCAGGCGCAGATGCGCGGCCGCGATCGAGGCCAGCAGCGTCGGCGAGTCAGCGGACAAGAACCAGCGCCGCAGCTTGGGTGCGCCCGCAGCATGGCGCTTGGCATAGTAGTCCACGTACGCGCTGCCGATATGCCCATCCGGCTTGAGCCACGAAAGATCAAAGCTGGTGAAGCTGCGCTGGCCGTCGTCGAGAAAACCCTCGCGCAGGTGACTCTTCCAGAGCAGGGCCAGACCGTCGACGAGGTTGTCGCCGTGCCCTTCGTCCATGGCCGGGCACTCGCGATCGAACAGGTCCGCGCTGCTGAGGTGCCAACCCATGCCTCTCTCCAGCCCGTGACCTCGAACGTCCACGGCACAGTTGGTGGTGCTTTGCGACTGTATCGATTTACTATAGCGAAAACACATTGGCGTGGCACCTGACAGGAGAGAGCGCTGAAGTGACGGTTGCTGAATCAGGACAACGGGTTGCCAGACGGAGAGCAGGCCGATCCGGTTTGCCCGCACTTCTCGCCTGCACTTTAGCGGCTGCCGGTAGTTCACCCGCAGTGTTTGCGGCTGTGGGTCCGGCCGTGCTGATCGGAAACTTCGAGACCGACGCCAGCCTGCGCGGGCCGCAGTGGAATCGCTGCTTCGCGTCAGTCCCTCTCGCCACACCAGACGGCAACAATCGCATTCGAGATCGGGCCGCCTGGCGCATTTACTGCGTCGACGACCTCGACCACTTCTATCCGCTCCACGCCTTCGAACTGGAGCACACGCTCAAACAGTCGATGCCCGACGCCACGCTGGCCACGTGCCGATCAGAGAATTGCCTGCGCCAGCTCGCCCACCTGGTTGGTGCGCAAGCGCTCGTCAGCGGAAAGATCAGCAAGCTCGCCGACGGCTACCGGCTCGAGGTCAACCTCGTCCACACGACCGGCACCACCCAGGCGACACACCTCGCTGCAATCTACCGGGACGACCTGCAGTTGCTCAAAGGTGCGCCTGTCCTGCTGCAGCGTCTGCTGGACGCGCCGATCCCGCCGCTGGTCGCGATCAGCCCGACGCCATTGCCAAAGGGCAACCCGGGTTGCGGGTTCGTGGCGCCGCTGGCAGTGACCAGCGCCCAGGCGGTGCCGTTTCACTGGGCCATGAACGCCCTCGACCCGAGCGGCCCGTTCGCGCTCACGCTACAGGCGGTGCCGCTCGATCCCAGGCAGGGCGCTGCGCAGTACTTGACCGGACATGGCACCTGGGTGGCGCACGAGGTGCCGTACTCCGAGGAGAAAAAGGGTATCGGCGCATTCGACCTGCCAGCCGGAGTCAGCGCTGCGCGATTGATCGCCCGCTGCGGGCCGGCAGCGCAGCGATATGGATATGCACTTTCGGCCATCGTGGTGGCCAGCCAGCCCACCCTGGCGGTGACGACGTCGACGAGAACCTTCAAGCCCGGAGTCATCGATTTTTCCGCGGTGCTCGCGCCAGGCCTCAGCGGCAGCGCCGGGGCACTGCGGGTCTGGGCCGCACTGCAAACCGATCGCGGCGAGATCGTGGACGACTCGCTGACCGTGGGCACCAAGCCCGCTGACCTCGGCGACGGAACCGAGGTGACGCTCTCCCGCCAGTTGCTCACCGCCGGCAACTATGTCCTGGTCCTGACGCTCCGCGGCGCCCAGGACCAGGTGCTCGAGACCGTGCGCTTCCCGTTTGCCGTCAAGGTCGAGCCACCTTCCACGATGCGCCCTTGAGGCGTCGCGAGGGAGCTGCGCAAGACCACGAGCAGTCGCGACGTACGGCAGGAGCAGAGCAACGACGATGGCCGAGAAGATCCTGGTGGTCCACGCCGCTGCGTTGCGGCAGCTGATCGCCTTTGAATATTTCAAGGCGCTACCGGCCGAGGAGATCGAACGTCTGCACGGCGCGATCGAGGTCGTGGCCATGGATCGTGATCTGGCCGGGTCCGACCCTGGCTGCAAACAGCTGGTGACCTATACCGCCGTCCACTACAACTACTCCTGGCTCACCCATCTGCCTGGCGGCGCCCTCGACCAGGCAGGCCAGCGCACCAGACGCGCGCTCGGCGTTGGCGCACCGCTGCTGGCGTCCGATCGCGAGGTCGTCTTTCTCGACCAGGAGCTGCAGGCCGCCGCCGCTCGCGCCGTGGACAGCACGTTCACTTTTGGCGACCGCTTCGAGCTGCGCCTGGCCGGGCTGCTCGACAACGACGACGACGAGGCGAGCCGCCCGTATCTCGGTCTCGTCTACGTGGCCAGGCTGCTGCGGCCCGGCGCCAGCGCGTGCGCCGAGGGGATCGCGCAGGTCCGCTTTTTCGGCAATGGCGAGCTGCAGATGCAGCGCGACGAGTTTGATCCCTGGAGCCAGATCCTGATCGACAATCTGCCGGCGTTTTGAGCGCGCTGTTCAGACGATCCGGCACGCCTCGTCAAAATCGAGCCGGGGAGCCCGCGGCCGCAGCTTGGCCACATCGCCGTGGCCGAGGTTGACAAGGAAGATCGACCTCCACTTGCCGTCCGCGAAGAAGTCGGCGTCCACCCGCTCGTGGTCGAAGCCAGCCATCGGGCCGCAGTCGAGCCCGAGGCCGCGCGCAGCGATGATGAGGTAGCCGCCCTGCAAGGTCGCGCCCTGCAGCGCCATGGCTTGCCGCTCTGCTGGCGGCGCGGCGGCGATCCGCCTACCCATGTCCGGCCGGTGCGGCACCAGCCTGGCCATCTTCTCGTAGAACTCGCTGTCGTAAGCGACGATGGCGGTGACCGGCGCGCTCATCGTCTTGTCGACGTTGCCGGCGTCGAGCGCTGGCCGCAACCGCTCCTTGGCCGCCGCGCTCCTGACGAAGAGCAGCCGCAGAGGCTGGCTGTTGCCACCGGTGGGCGCCATGCGCACCAGTTCGTACAGGCGGTGCAGCACGGCGTCATCGACCGGTTGCTCGAGCCAGCCGTTGTGGGTTCGCGCATCCAGCAAGAGCAGGCGCCATGCAGCGTCGTCGAGAGCAGCCATCGAGACCCTCCCCTCGCTGGGTCATGATCGACCCCTTGTCATTTCTGAAAGACCGCGATCTTGAGCCTGGCCACGCGCGCCTGGACTTTTTCGGACGCGAGCTCGCGCAGGGCGTCGGTGGCAACCCAGCGCGCTGCGCGGGTCGCGGCATCGCCGCCGCGCTCGCCACCGGCAGACTTGTTGGCCGCGGCACGTATCTTCTCGGCGCAGGCAATGGCCTTGGCGTTGAGCGCCCGGTTGCGCTTGCCGATGTTGCGCAGCGCCCAGTTGACCGCCTTCTTGACGAAGTTGCGGTCGTCCAGTGCCGCGCGCTCGATCAGCGGCAGCAACCGGACAAAGTCGCGGTCAGGGGCGGCCTTGTCGTGGACGGCGAGACCCGCCATCAGAGCAAACCCACCGCGCTTGACCCACTCGTCGTCGCGCTGCGCCCACGCGATCGCCGTCGACCAGGCGTGCTGCGTCCGATCGAACAGGCTGGTCGTCGCCTGGTCGCAGATGTCCCAGGAGTCGAAGTCGCCCGCCCAGGCCTCGAGCTGTTTCTTGGTGATCGCTGCGGGGTCGTCGACAAAGCAAGCCAACAGCCGCGCCTCGTGGTTGCCGGTCGCCCAGAGCGCGAGCGCCAGCGCGTGGTCGGTGCCGAGGCGCCTGGCGATCGGGCGCAGCTCGTAGATCGATACGCCAAACGCGTTGTCGACGTTGATGCCGTAGCGGGCCATGCCGGCCCGGTTGCGCGCGCTGCCCATGCCGCGCAACTCGGTCAGCAGCGCAGCCACGCGTGCGTCGTTCTGGATAACCATCGAACTGGTATATGCTCTGTCGCACTGCAACCCAAGGAGGGATCGATGCCAGTCCGGACCAACACCGTGCGCAATCGGCTCATCGGCGAGGCGCGCAAAGAACTCAAGAAGGCCGCCGGAAGCAATCAGATCGTCTCCAAGACCGAGGCCAAGAAGCTGCCGCGCGACATCGCGGCCGCAGTGGCCGCGGTGCGCGAGGAGAAATCGCGCGTTACCGTCGACGACGCGGTGGATGCGTACGCATCAAAGGTGTCGCGCGTGCTGGCCGCCGTGGACAAGCGCGGCAAGGGCGTGCTGAGCGAGGCCGAGGCCAAGAAGATCAGTGACAGCACGCTGCGCGCCAAGGTCCTGGACATCCGCGCCGCGCTGCTCGCCGGCACGATCGACGACATCATCACCGATCCGACCGGTGGCGGCGACAGCGCCACCGGCGTCACCTCGGCGGCATTGATGGCCGCCATGCGCGGTGCGGACGCCAATGCCTCGATGTGGTGCGAGAGCGGCGACAATGGCGTCGATTCCAAGGTCTTCAAGCTCGAGGATTGCCGGACCTGGGACGACGTGTGGGCCAAGGTGAACCAGAGCGGCAACACGCCGTGGGCGAACGGCGAGACCAACCTGACCCACGGCGGGCCGTCAGCCGACGTCGCGGCAACGGTCAAGGGCTTTGCCGAGACCGCCAAGCAACACTTCCTGGACTGGCGAGAAGACACCGAAGCTGACGCGCAGTCCTACGCCGATGCCGTGATCGCCAACTTCAGCGGCCTGGCTGCCGTGCGCAGCGCGCACGGCAACGACGCCGGCGGCGAATATCTGGTGGGCAAGACCAAGGACGGATTCGTGGCGATCGTGGTGCAGCCCTACCGCGACGGCTGATCGGCGACGCGCTATCGCACGGCTCGCGGCACGACTTCTCGCTCAACACCGCCACCGACCTGGGCGCACCAATTCACTGGAGCCCTTCCGGTTGACAGGTCCTGGCTCGCGCGTTAATTGAGCGCTCAATCAATCTCCAGTCCGGGGGAGATCATGGCTGGCATCACAGAAGGGCGAACGAGCGTGCGGCAAGACCGCTCCGAGACGACGCGCAAGCATGTCCTCGACGCGGCCATGTCGTGCTTTGCGCAACATGGCTACGACGCGACCTCCACCGCCACCATCGCCGAGGCGGCCGGGGTTTCGCAGGGGACCATCTTTCATCACTTCACAACGAAGGAAGGTCTCTTCTCCGCCATCGTGCGCACGGCGACTGACGCCTTCAAGGAGCGTGTCGCGAAAGCAGAGCAGAGCGAGCTCTCTCCTCCCGAAAGGCTCCGTCTCCTGCTGCGTCTGATCGGCGAGATGACCTTGGCTTACCCGTACCGCACGGACATCATCATCCGCCAAGTCTTCTCCATGCGCCTCGACCCAGAGAAGGTCGAGGACTTCGGCCTGATGGAGGTGATCTCGGCCATCCGTGACGCCTTCGAGCAGGGCAAGCAGAGCGGCGCGTTCGGCAACATCGACACCCAGACCGCAGCCCTCTCGTTCCTGGGGATCTACCTGGCCAACTATGTGGGCTGGTCAGCGCTCGGCAAGAGCTATGACTTCGTACAGGCGCTGGAGCGCGCCTGCACCATGTTCCTCGACGGCGTGGTGCGCCGGTGAGCCAGTTCTCTTTTTCCTGTCAGGTGAATTGACCGTCAATCCAATGGTCAAAAGCCTGCTGAGCCAAAGGTAGGGCATGGAAGCTTTCGCCAATTTCGTCATCCGTTACCGCAAGGCCATCCTGGTGCTCTCTGTCGTCGTCACGGTCGGGGCCGGCGCCCTCATGACCCGGCTCACGGTCGACACCGACTTCTCCAACTTCCTGTCGGCAACTGACCCGGTGATCAAGCACTCGAGGGAGGTCGGCAACGCCTTTGGCAGCAACTACACGGCGATGGTCCTGGTCGAGTCCGAGGACAGCTTTGCCCCGGAGATCCTGCGCGGCATCAACCGGCTCACCCGGGCCTACAAGGATCAGCCGGGCGTCGGTTCGGTCATCAGCCTGACCAACGTGGTGGACATCAAGAAGACCGACTCTGGCCTCGAAGTGGCGGACCTCATCCCCGGCGAGGCCACCCTCGATGACCCGGCCGCCCTGGCCGAGCTCCGGCGCTACACCCTGAGCAAGTCCACTTACGCCAACTTCCTGGTCTCCCCCGACGCTCGCTTCACGGCCATCTACGTCAACATCGCCGAGAGCGCGCCCAAGGGCGTGGTCGCCAAGGACCTGCGCAACGTCACCGAAACGCTGTGGCCGGCAGCCGATCGCCCGGCGAAGATCTCCTACGCCGGCGAGCCCATGGTGCTCAACTACCTGGAACACCTGATCGTCCGCGACATGGTCGTGCTCGTGCCGCTGGTGCTGATCCTGCTCATGGGCATCCTCTATTTAAGCTTCCGCACCCTGCGCGGGGTGGTCCTGCCGCTGCTGGCGGTGCTCATGGCCACGGTGGTCACCTTCGGGATCATGGGCCTGACCGCTACCCCGCTCACGATCATCGCCGCCATCATGCCGGTGGTGTTGCTGTCCAACGGTTCGGCCTACGGCATCCACATGCTCAACTTCATCTCGCTCAACTACGGCAAGACCAGCGACAGCGCGGGCGCTGTGCAGGTTGCGCTGCGCCAGGTGGCGGTGCCGATCCTGCTGTCGGCGGTCACCACCTTCATCGGCTTCATTTCCTTCGTCATGGGCGTGCTGACGCTCTTCCACACCTTCGGGATCTACACTGCCATTGGCATTGCAGCGTCGCTGGTCTTCGCCCTTTTATTCATCCCGGCCGTGGTCTGCTTTCTCAAGCCACCAAGCACGACGGCGCGCGCCGGCGGCGACGGTGCAACGGCTGCCTCCTTTCTCAATCGCCCCCTCACGGCCGTGGCGCACATCCTGTGCGACCATCCACGCAAGGTGCTGGCGGCAGTTGTGCTGACAGCGATCGCGCTGGTCCCTGGAATCTTCCGCCTGCAGTCCGACTTCGACTTGCTGGGTTTTTTCTCGAAGCAGAGCGAGCCGCGCCAGGCCGACGCGGTGATGACCCGCGAGTTCGGCGGCACCATGGCCTACATGGTGCACATGAAGGGCCCGGTGAAGGACCCGCTGGTCCTGGGCGAGATCTACCGGCTGCACAAGCACATGCGCCAGGCCATCCACTCCCCACTGGTCAACTCGATCGCCGACGTGATCGCGGAGATGAACGACAGCTTGAACGGCCAGCGCGCCATTCCGGCCACCAAGGCCGGCATCGAGAGTCTCTACCTGCTGATGGAGGGAAAGAACGAGCTCGATCGGCTGGTGACCCCGGCTGCCGACCAGGCGCTGGTCACGGCGCGGCTACCGCAGACCTCCAGCGCCGTCACGCGGCTGAACATCGCGGCAGTGGACCGGCTGCTCGCACAGCAGCTGCGCCCCGAGCTGGTCGCGTTGCCGTTGAGCGCGGTGGCGCCAACCAAGCGCCCGGAGTTCGCCACGCTGGTCTCCAACGAGTTGCTCGCCGACCTGTCGCTCGATCTGGCCAATGGCGGACGCACGCTGAGTCCCCAGCCACAGCTTGGCCAGCTGCTCCAGGCTGCGGTCGGGCGTCCGGCTGATGTGACCGCTCTTTCGAAGAACGATCGCTGTCGCCTGATCACCGCCTACCTCTCAGCCGGCGACTGCGATCTGGTGATCGAGGAGCAAGCCTTGAGGGACCAGCTAAGCGCGACGCTCGGGACGCTGGGCGAGCCGACTGCTGACGCCCTCGTTCGCAAGATCCGGGAGACCGCACCCGCGCTCGCCGGCGATGCCGAGGGTGTGCAGTTGGCGGCGGCCGCGATCAACAAGCTCCTGTCCGACGAGGCCACCCGGCGCGACCACGAGCGGCTGCTCGGCGCGATCCTGGCGGCGAGCGCTCCGGCCGGGCCGCCGACCGGTGTCCTGGAGAGCGAGCTGCGCGGGGATCTCGGCCGGCTCGGCGCCGGCTACTGGCCGGTCACGCCCGCGCAGTACGCGAACCTCAGCGGCCAGCCGGCTCCGGCCGCTGCCATCGTGAGCATGTCCGGCGTCCAGACAGGCCAACCACTGGTCATGGGCACCATCATGGAGCGCCTGAGCCAGAGCCAGATCAACAGCATGATCCTGTGTCTCGCGCTGGTGCTGGTCATCATGATCATCCAGCTGCGCTCGCTCAAGGGCGGCCTGATCGCCATGGTCCCCATCGTCTTCACGCTGGCCCTCAACTTCGGCCTGATGGGCTACCTGGGTTTCACCCTCAACCTCGCCACGGCGCTGATCGCATCGCTGGCGATCGGCATTGGCATCGACTACACCATCCACACCGCCTACCGGATCCGCATCGAGGTCGCCAACGGCGGCACGCTGCGCGACGTGCTGGAGCGCGTCTTTCTCTCGACCGGCCGCGCCGTGCTGATCAACGCGCTGGCGGTGATGGCGGGCTTTCTCGTGGTCTGCGCGTCCGAACTCACCATCCTCAAGCACTTTGGCGGCCTGAGCGCCCTGTCGATCGGCATCGCCGCCATCGGCGCGCTGACGATCTACCCGGTGCTGGTCATGACTTTTGACCGCCGCTACATCACGCCGACAGCGCCCGGCCCGACCGATACACCGGGCCGGCAGCTCCCGGCTCTCGGTCCTAAACCCAGCCGTCCCACGGAGGAACCCCATGAAGCGGTCAACCTTTAATCTCGCGCTCTGCGCAGCCTGCGCGGTCGGCAGCTACTCGTCCGCCGCCTTGGCCGACGAGGCTCAAGACATCCTCGCCAAGGTCGACGCGGCCATGTCCGACGCCAAGGACCAGGTTTCGACGCTGACCATGGTGCTCGAGGACGCCGAGGGCAAGACCAAGGAGCGCCAGATCTCGGTGCAGCAGAAGGGCTCGCAGCTCCGGATGATGAAGTTCGTCAGTCCGGCCGAGGTCAAGGGTGTCAGCTTTTTGACCCTGAGTGACGACGAGATGTACCTGTACATGCCCGAGTTCGACAAGGTTCGGCGCATCGCCTCGCACCTCAAGAACGACACCTTCATGGGCACCGACTTCTCGTATGGCGACATGGGCTCGACCAGCTTTGCCACCAAGTACGACGCCAAGCTGATCAGCAAGGACGCCACCCAGGCCACGCTCGAGCTGACGCCCAAGCAGGGCCAGGAGAGCCCCTACAGCAAGCTCACCCTGGTCGTTAACCTGGATCGCTACCAGCCGACGCGGGTCGAGCACTTCGATAAGGCCGGCCAGCCGTGGAAGGTCATGGAGTACGCCAAGGTCGAGAAGATCGCTGGGCGCTGGGTGCCGCGCTCGATCAGCATGCGCGACCTGAAGAAGAAGCATGCGACGCGCATGGAGATGGCCGACATCAAGTTCGACACCGGCCTCAAGGACAGCGACTTCAGCCAGCGCATGCTCAAGCGCGCGCGCTGAGCGGAGCACGTCATGCCCTTTCTCCGTCGTGGTGCCTACGCGCTGCTGGCGGGGTTCGCGGCCTGGGCGCTGACCGCGTCGGCGGCCGCGGCCACGCTCGAGCCCGCCGGCTGGCTCAAGCTCGACAAGCGGCTGCTGCTCGAGGACGACGCAGCCCAGCTGCCCATCTACCACGAGGCCAGCCTGGGCCTGGTGGCCACTCCCGCTGAACAGCTCGAGCTGCACCTGTCTGGCCGCCTGCGCTTTTACGACGTCGCCATCACCAGCGGCCTGGCCGGGCTGGGCGATCCGGCGCAGGCCATGCCCATGGACCTGCTGCTGTGGGACGCTTCGGTCGACGTCTACGACGTGATCAAGGACCGGCTCGACCTGCGCGTGGGCAAGCAGCGCATCGCCTGGGGCACCGCTGATCGTTTCAACCCGACCGACAACCTCAACCCCGAGGACCTGTCGGATTTTTTGGCCTTCGGCGCCAAGCTGCCCACCTGGGCGTTGCGCGCCGACGTGGTCATCGTCGACAGCTATCTCAAGCTGACCGGTGTCTGGTTGCCCGGGCCGGTGCCGGCGTTGATGCCGCGCTTCGGCGAGCTGCCACTTGGCGGCAGCACCACCGGCAGCATCGGTGACCTGGTTCCACCCGGCATCACCACCACCATGGGCGAAATCGGCCTCGGCCTGCCGCGCGCCGACCTCATGCACAGCATGCAGGCGCTCAAGGCGTCGGGCTCGGTCGTCGGCGTGGACTGGTCGCTGTCGTACTTTCACGGCTACGACGACATCCCGATCGAGAAGGACGTCGCCATCCGCGTCGTCACGCCGGTCGAGATCGCGGTCGACGCCACGGCCATCCTGCCCGAGACCCACGTGGTCGGCGCCGATCTGGCCGGCGAGCTGTTCACGGTGGGCTGGTGGGTCGAGACGGCGGTTTTTTTCCCGCAGGAAGTCGCGCTCGCCCTGAGCGCGCCCACGCCGCAGGGCGTGCGCACCGCCGAGGCCGTGATCCTGCGCGCCGACCCCTACACCAAGCTCACCGCTGGCCTCGACTACACCTTCTTCTGGGGCAGCTACGTCAACCTGCAGTACGTGCACGGCCTGTTCGCCGAGCGCGGCAGCGCGTTGCACGACTACCTGGTGCTGGCGCTGCGCCACAACTTCTTCGACGGAAAGCTCACGCTGACCAACGGGTTCATGTTCGAGGCCGACGGCCTCAAGGATGTGGCGAACAACTACGGCGTGAGCATGGCCTATGAGCTGCTGTACAAGCCCTTTGACAACATCGACCTCAGCCTGGGGCACGTCATGATCGGCGGCGAAGGCAACGCGCTGTTCGCCAGCATGGCGCACGGCGACCAGACCTACCTCAAGGCCAAGGTGTCGTTCTGATGGCCGCCGTGACGACGACGAGGAGGCAGCGGATGCGGCGACGAGCGGCGCACACCGTCGGGCTGCTGGCGCTGGTCCTGGGACTGGCGCCCGCCTGCTTCTGGGAAGGGCACTCGGGACTGGACGCCAGCGCCTTCGAGTCCCTCGGCTTCGAGGACTACCGCCGCTCGCTCGTGGGCTACTGCCAGAACGAGGCGGACCAGGCCAGGCTGAACGATCCCGAATTCGACATCGAGGCCGAGGTCACGTCCTGTACCTACGACTGCCTGCTGGAGGAGCAGATATCTCCCTGCATCACCGCCTGCGTCGTGCACAACGTCGGGTTGAGCGAGGAGTGCGCGCGCTGCTACGGTGAATCGACCGCCTGCACCATCAGCTCGTGCATCAATGATTGCGTCGACGGCAACTCGCCCGCCTGCACGACCTGCCGCGACCAGTACTGCACGCCCGCATTCGACGTCTGTACGGGCTAACCAAACACCGCCACCACCTGGGTGCCGCGCGCCACGGCAACGCCTTGCGGGCTCCACAACCACTCCTCGTGTACGGCATAGCCAGCGCGCGCGACGAGCGTGTTGGCCAGATACGTCCACCAGCCGTCGGCGCTGGTCGTGGGCAACGGCTGCAAGAAATCGACGGTCCAGGCCATGGTGCTGGCGTTGGCCACGGTCGACATCTTGGACATCACGGGCGCTGGCCAACCGTCGAGGAGACCCAGGAGCACGAGCTCGTCGATCGCACCCACGTCGTCGGCAAAGCGCAGGTAGCCGCCCATGTCGCCCGATTCGCCGCCCGAATAGGGCAAACTGCCGCGGCCCCAGCGGTGGCGAAAATGGCCGACGAAACTCGGGGTCATTCCCTCGACGTGCGGCAGATCCTCGACCGCGTCGACCGGGGTCATGGCGGGCACGGCCGGGGCGTCGACCAGTGCTGTGGACGGGCGCGCCTCGCCAAACACCGCGCTGAAGAGTACGCGCAGCGCGCCCTGCTGCTCGATCCGAGCCAGCACCTGCGTCGCGGCCTTGCCCGCGCGCAGCAGCTCGACGCGACAGTCCACGGTCCCGGGAGCGACCGGTGCCACGAAGTTGACGAGCAGGTTGCGCACCGACCGCATTGGGTCGACCGCAGTCTGCATGCAACCGAGCGCAGCGGCCGCGATCAGGCCGCCGTAGCTGGCGCGGCCCTGGGCCCAGGTTTCGTCGACGTCACCGCGAAAAAGCTCGCCGCTGCGCTGCCAGGTCAGCGCGCGGCGAAAGGGGGAACGATCGCTTTCGGTTGTCATCATGGCGACGTTATAGCGGCAGCTGCTGGAGCGCGCAGCAGTAGAGCGGGCTTTACCAGCCAGGTCGAAAACAGGTATGCAGGGAATCATCGTGGCCACGCTGTCTGCATTTGGCTTTGGTCCGTTCTTCGAGCAACAGCTCGACCGCGCGGCGCAACCCGACGCGGTGCCGGCCCGCATCGCGGCCGAACATCGCGCTGGCTACGTGGTCTGGTCCAGTGCCGGCGCGGGCCAGGCGCAGCTGGCCGGCCGACTGCGCACCGAGCTCGAGGAGCAGGGACTGCCGGGTGTCGGCGACTGGGTGGTGCTGCGAGATCCACCGGCGCCTGACCGCCCCACGGTCATCGATCAGCTGCTGGCCCGGCGCACGGTTTTCACCCGCGGCGCTGCTGGCAAGCAGACGCGCACCCAGGTGATCGCTGCCAACGTCGATCTGGTGTTCGCGGTCTGCGGACTGGATGCGGACTACAACTTGCGCCGCATCGAGCGCTACCTGGCTCGCATCTGGGCCAGCGGCGCCCAGCCCGCCGTGATCCTCAACAAGGCCGACCTCTATCCGGACGCTGCGCTCCGCGCCGCCGAAGTCGAGGGCAACTGTCCGGGCGTGGCTGTCCACGTGACGAGTGCATTGCAGGCACGAGGTCTGAACGCGCTCCGCGCACTCGTCGGCGCGGGCGTGACGGCGGCCGTGGTCGGTTCGTCGGGTGCGGGCAAGTCGACCCTGATCAATGCCCTGCTGGGCGAGGAGCAGTTGCCCACCGGCGAGGTGCGGCCGCGCGATGGCCGCGGCTGCCATGTCACGACCCACCGGCAGCTCGTGCTGCTGCCCGGCGGTGGTCTGCTGCTCGACACGCCAGGCATGCGCGAGCTGCAGCTCGTCGACGACGAGGGTCTCGCTGCGGTGTTCGAGGACATCGCGGCGCTGGCGACCCGCTGCCACTATCGCGACTGCAGCCACGACACCGAGCCCGGCTGCGCGGTCAAGGCCGCCGTCGAGTCCGGCGAGCTGGCGGGCGAGCGACTGGAGCACTTTCGCAAGCTGGAAAGCGAGGCGCAGGCGTTCCAGCTGCGCCACAACGAGCACTCGCGGCGCCAATCGGAGCGGGTGTGGGGGCAGCTCCACGACGAGGTCGAGCGACTGCGGAGCTGGAAGCGCGGCAGCTGACGAGACCGTGCCCGTGCGACGACCGGATCGCCGGGTATTGCCCAACCCACAAAGGCGATCGCACAATGCGCGCATGACTGCGCCCCCGCCCTCCTCGCCCCTGCTCGAACGCATTCGCGCCAGCGTCATCGGCGACGACCAGGTCATGCTGGGCCCGTACGGTCCGCGGCGCATGGTCTACGCCGACTACACCGCCTCGGGCCGCGCACTGACCTTCGTCGAAGACCTGATCCGCGAAGAGGTGTTGCCGCGCTACGCCAACACCCACACCGAGTCGAGCGGCACCGGCTTGCAGACCACCCGGTTGCGCGAGGACGCGCGCCAGATCATCGTCGACGCGCTGGGCGGCGACGGCTCGACCGTGGTGCTGTTCTGCGGCTCCGGGTCGACCGCGGCAGTCGACAAGATGGTGCGCATCCTGGGCCTGCGCATCCCATGCGGACTCGAGGACCGCTACCATCTGTCGTCGCTGATTCCGCGCGCCGAGCGGCCCGTCATCTTCATCGGTCCGTTCGAGCACCACAGCAACGAACTGCCCTGGCGCGAGACCATCGCCGACGTCGTCACCATCCCCGAGGACCACGACGGCCACATCGACATCGAGCGCCTCGAGCAGGAGCTACAGCACTACCAGTCGCGACCGCTGCGCATCGGCTCGTTCTCGGCTGCCAGCAACGTCACCGGCATCGTCACCGACACCGAGAAAATCGCCACGCTGCTGCACCGCCACGGCGCGCTTTCGTTCTGGGACTGCGCGGCCGCCGGACCGTACCAGGACATCGCGATGGTGCCGCGCCTGCCTGGCGCCAAGCTGGCCTACAAGGACGCGGTCTTCCTGTCGCCGCACAAGTTCATCGGCGGGCCGGGCACACCAGGTGTGCTGGCGGTACGGCGGGAACTGGTGCGCAACCGAGTGCCGACCGTGCCTGGCGGTGGCACCGTGGCCTATGTCAATCCAGTCGAGCACCGCTATCTCGACGACGTGGTGCTGCGCGAGGAGGGCGGTACGCCGGCCATCGTCGACTCGATCCGCGCTGGCCTGGTCTTCCAGCTCAAGCAGGCGGTCGGCACGCCATTGATACGGGCAGCCGAGGACTACTTTCTGCAGCGCGCGCTGACGGCCTGGTCGGCCAATCCCGCAATCGAGATCCTCGGCAATCTGACAGCCGAGCGGCTGTCGATCATCTCCTTCGTCGTGCGCCGGCCAGGCGGTCGCTACCTGCACCACAACTTCGTGGTGGCGCTGCTCAACGACCTGTTCGGCATCCAGAGCCGCGGCGGTTGCTCGTGCGCCGGTCCCTACGGCCACCGGTTGCTCGGCATCGACCTCGAGCGCTCGCACCGCTTCGAGCACGAGATCGCGCGCGGCTGCGAAGGGATCAAGCCGGGCTGGGTGCGCATCAACTTCAATTACTTCATCTCGACCGCCGTGTTCGACTACATCGTCGAGGCGGTCAACTTCGTCGCCACGCAGGGCTGGCGCTTCTTGCCCGACTATCGATTCAACCCGGCCAGCGGCATGTGGCGCCAGCGCGGCGGTCTCATCGAGCCACCGCTCCGGTTGACCGATCTTTCGTACGACGCGGCCAGCGGAGAATTGCGGCGACCCCAGCACGACGACCGCGCGCCCGAGTCGGCGCTCGCAGGTTACCTGTCCGAGGCGCAGCACCTGGCTGACCAGATGCCGATCAGCTCGGGCGCGACACCGGTCGGGCTCGGCGCCGACTTCGAGGCACTGCGCTGGTTCGAGTTGCCGGCCGAGTGCGTCAGTTGAATCGCGCCTCGATTGCCGCTAGGGATCGAGGCAAAGGAGATACTCGATGACCCACGAGATCCTCGACACCGTGTTGTTGTTCTCGCTTCCGGCCAGCGGCAAGAGCGAGACTCGCACCTACATGTCCTCGCTGACGCCCGACCAGTGCGTGCGCGACATGGCCATGGGACCGACCGCGCAGCTCGACGACTATCCCTACGTGCACTTCATGCACCGCATCGACGACGAGCTACACGCCAGCGGCTATCCGTACATCTTCTACAGTGGGCCAACGCGGCCGTTCAAGGACGGCTGGACCTGGTCGACGCTGATCGAGCTGCTCAACGAGGACTTCGAAGACCTGATGGCCGGCAAGCAGCACACGGTGACCAACGCCGCGCAGCTGCTGTTCGACCGCCTCGACGCGGCGCGGCTGAAGAGCCAGCTCGACGCCGCCATGGGCGAGATCCCGTGGCGCATCCGCACCAAGGTGGGCCAGACGCTCGAGGCCGAGTGCCGCAAGGACCTGGACGCGCGCAACAAGCAGGCGGCGCAGGGCACCAAGGGCCGCACCATCGTGATCGAGGCCGCACGCGGCGCGCCCAACGGCACGGCCTATCCGGTGACGCCGCCCAAGGGCTACATCAGCGCGTTCCAGCAGCTGAGCCCCAAGATCCTCGAGCGCGCTGTCGTGCTCTACATCTGGGTCGACCCGGCCGAGAGTCGGCGCAAGAACATCGAGCGCGGCCTGCCCGACGGCCAGGGCTCGATCCTGCACCACAGCGTGCCGATGGAGGTGATGCTGGGTGAGTACGGCACCGACGACATGGCCTGGTTGATCGAGCAGTCGGGCAAGCCTGATATGATCAAGGTCGAGCGCATCGTCGAGCAGGGCGGCAAGTACGTGAGCAAGTTGTACTGGCTGCCGGCTGCGCGCTTTGACAACCGGCAGGACAAGACCACCTTCGTGCGCAAACCCAAGGCCGAGTGGAAGCCGGACGAGGTCAAGTCGATCCACGACGAGCTGAGCCGCGCGCTCAAGACCCTGCTCAAGGGCTATAACGCCCGCTGATACACCGACCTGCTCGAGCGTGCCCGTGATGGTCGTGAGACGATCAACGATCCTGCTCGCCATCATCGGCAGCGCGGCGTGCCGCAACCCGAGCACGGTCTGCTCGACGTCAGAGGACTGCCAGGCCAACGAGGTCTGTTTCAGTCGCGCCTGCCGTAAGAGCTGCGTCGACAACCAGGGCTGCGATCCGGGCACGACCTGCCTGACCGGCGCGTGCCTGCCGCTTGGCAGCGTCTGCGACGACGATGGCCAGTGCCTTGCCCTGGAGCGCTGTATCGACCACAGTTGCCACCTGCTGTGCCGACGCGACCGCGACTGCGCGGCTGGCTCTGGTTGCCAATCGGGCGTCTGCTTGGGCCCGGACGCTGGTCCAGGTGATGCGACTGCGCTCGACGGTCCTCCCGACGGCAGCACGGTTGCCGATCGATCCGGCGACGACCACCCACCGACCGATGTCCTGCTGTTTGATGCCGTGTCGCTGCCCGACCGCGCCGTTCCCGACGTCGTGACGGCAGCTGACACCCTGGCCTTCGACACCACGCCAGCGCCGTGTGGCGACGGCGACGGCGATCCTGGCGAGCAGTGCGATGACGCAAACCACGACGACAGCGATGGCTGCTCGGCCAGTTGCACGGTCGAGCCCGGCTGGCGCTGCACGGGTTGGGGTGCTGGATCGTGCAGCCAGTGTTCAGTTTCGGACTGGAGCAATCTCGGTGGCGGCGACCATTGCTGGCTGAACTGGGCCCCGGCCGCTGACACCGCCATCGCCGGCGAGCACTACAACGTCGGCAGCTTTGTCGTCGGCAGCGGTACCAATGTGTGGGTGCAACCCTTTGACGGCGCGCAATACGGAACCGTCACGCTGCGCGCCTGGCAGATCGCCATCGATGGGACGCTGATCGCCACGTACGCAGGACCTGGTGGCGGTGGCTCCGGTGGCGGCGGCGCTGGCATTTATGGCGGCGCAGTTGGCAATCGCGGCGCAAATCGCGGCGACGAATGCAGCGGTCAAGACGATACACCGCACAACGCGGGCGGCAACGGCGGGATCGGCGAAGCGGGCGGCTACCTGGCAGCCAGCAGCAACGGCGACACCAGCGTCGATGAACAGGTGGCCATGGGATCAGGCGGCGGCAGCGGTGGACGCGGCGGCAACGGCGCGCGCGCGACCTGCTGCGGACTCGGCGTCGCTGGCGGCGGCGGCGGTTCAGGAGGTGCTGGCGGAGCTGGGGGCGGTGCAGTCTTGCTCGACGCCATCGAGCTGTTGACCGTCGGTGGAGCCATTCGCACCGAAGGCGCACCGGGCAGCACCGGCGGCGGCGGAACGGACGGCGACTGGCAGTGGGCCAACCAAACGCCGAGTGGCTGCGATCCGTGCAACAGCTGTGGCGACCATCGGTATGCCTGGTGCCCGGGTCAAGGGCCATGCGGCTCGGCGCAAAACGACTGCTGTCAGCGACCCTGCTGTTACGTCTACGTCGGAGGCCCGGGTGGCTCAGGTGGTGCGGGTGGCGCCGGTGCGGGCGGCGGCATCCTGCTCAAGGCGCCGCGTGTCGACGTGACGGGCAGCCTCAACGCAGCCGGGGGTGGCGGTTCAACAACCAACGGCGGGACCATCAAGATTTTTTCGCACACTGCCACCGTCAGCGGTTGGCACACCGAGGGCCGGTACCTGATCTCGGACTACTGAGCGGCCGTCACGACCTCGTCGATCAGCCGACTTTCTTGAATTTGCCGGTGATGCTCTTGAGACTGTCTGCAAGCAGCGACGGACGCGGCTGCGCGGCTGCGTCTTGCGGCAACACGTTGGAGCCGGGATCGCGCCATTCGCGCAGCTCGGCCACGCGGCCACCCGTCGTCGCATCCGGGCGTATCCAGACAAAGCACTTGCGACCAAAGGGCCGGGTGCACTCGACGTCGTGAAAGGCCGGCGACCAGGTGCCGGGATTGAGCAGCTCGATGCCTTCGATCTCGGTGTGCTTCTCCTTGTGGGTGTGGCCCATCACCACGCGTTTGACCCCGGCCAGCCGTGCCGCCTCGGGCACATGCCGGTGCAGACCGCGCTCGTAGTTGTTCACGTCGGAGTTGACGCTGCGGGCGTAGAAGATGAACGGCGGTAGAACCAGCACGAAGAACGCCAACCACCACCAGATGGAGAGCGAGACAAAGACATTGAGAAACGAGAAGAGCTGAAACGTGCCAAAGAAGACGATGGCCAGGAGCACCGCCCGATCGAGCCACAGCTCGCGGGCGACCCGGATCGGGTGAAAGTGAACCGGCTGTACCCGCAACGAAGACAGTGCGCGCACCAGCTTGGGCGAGGCGTGGGCGCGCTGCGCAACTCCCTCGACCCGCTCGTCGAGGTTGAACGGGTCGAGCACGGCAGGCAAGATTCCCTCGCGCAGCGTGATCACCAGCGTGGCCATGGCGGTCCAGAACCAGGACCAGGCGAGCAACGGCTGGGTGCGCACCACGTAGCGCCAGAAGAACATGAAGTACTCGGGCAGCGACTTGATGAAGCTGCTCTCGACGTGGGGATTGAACAGCCCCATGCCGTTGAGCATCAGCTTGCCCGCGATGTTGCCAAACGGCAGTCGCACCCGCTCGCGCGCGCGCCACTGGATCTGCGGGTGCACCGGGTTGGCCGCGACGCAGTAGCTGTCGTACTGGTTTCCGTGCTCGACCAGCGTGTCGGTGCCGCTCAGCGTGAACCACTCGCAGAAGCGCAAGCGACCGTCTGCCTCGGCCGAGAGCGCCAGCGCCCGCCGGATCTCGGCCTGCACCGCCGGCCAGTGCAGCTCCATGTCGTGGTTGCCGATGACGAACGCCACGCTGTGACCGTCCTCGAGAAATCGCCGCAGCGCCGCCACAAAGACCGGATGGTCGGCCAGGATCACCGACATCTTGAAGGTCGACTTGTCCTGCTCGGCGTCGAGACCGCGCCGCCGCTCGAGCCAGCTCACCGGGAACGGCGGCGAATGCGGGATCGTCGTCAACGAGTCGAAGTCGAACATGTCGCCGTTGAGGATCAGCTCGATCGATCGCGCGCCGGCGGCCAGCTCTCGCATGTGCGCCAGGCAGCGGGCAAAGCTGTCGTCGATGAACAGGTTGCGCCCCTTGAAGCGCTTCCACAGTGGCCGGCGCGGATCGAGCGGCTGAGCATCCGACAGGTGGAAGTCGCTGACCGCGAAGGTGTGCTGGGCAGCGGTCTGGATGGCGGTCGCGGGCATTTCCACTTGCCGTCACCTGGGCGCGTCGCGCACGCTGACCAGATCGAGGTCTCCGGTCGCGTCGGCGCTGCACTGCTGGACGACATTGCCGTTGCCATCGACGAGCTGCACACCGAGGCAGGCCGCCACGTCCTGCTTGCGATAGACCAGCCCCATGGTCAGCGTCGCGCTGTTGCCCTTGTCCGCGAGGTCGAACGTCGAGTCAACCATCAGCGAACAACCCGCGGCCAGCTGCGCGGCTATCGAATAGGTGCTACCGGTGAAGTGCGCGTTGGCGATGGCCAGCTCGCGCGGGAAGATGATCGACGTCGCCTCGTCGATCTCCACGCAGGTTTTCAGGTCGTCGGCATTCTGGCAGCTCAGCCCGGTGCCGGCGGTCAGCGAGTCGAGCCGCACGAACTGGTGGGAGCCGGGCAGATCGCGCTTGAGGTCCTCGAGCTTGGCCTGGCTCGGACAGCCGGTATCGGTCACCTCGACCGTGCTGTGCATCTTCCAGGTGAAGATCTTGCCCACCTCGTCGGCGACGGGGCCAGCATTGCGCGGCGGAACGCAACCGGCCAGACAGCATGCGATGCAGCAGACGCAGATGGTTCGTTGCATGGTCACACGCTAGCACCGCGCAGCTCGCTCCACCACGGATGGTCGCCGGGCAAGCGCTGCGCTGCGCGCGCCAGCCGTCCCGTGAAGTAGACCTCGACCCCGTCGCGCTCGGGCGCAGTCGGCCAGATCAATACCGGGTCCGGCAGATCGTGCGGAATGGCCAGCACCGGCGCGATCGGCGCGCCTGGCTCGCCAAAGTCGAGGTCGTAGATCGGCAGCGTCCAAAAATTGTTGACGTAGATCAGCGTGGGCCGGTACGCATGCATCGCGTCGACGTCGTAGGTCATGAAAAGGGCGCGCTGTTGCACCAGCGCGCGCGCCAGCGCCAGCTCGTGCGTCAGCCGGCTCGAGGGCGTGGCCACAAACGGCTGCAACCCGCTCTGGATGGCGGCCGCAATCTCGCCCAGCGTCGCGCTCGCAGCAAAACCAGCCGAGGTCACGGCGAACGCGGCGTTGCCCGCATAGCTGGCCGGAAGCGCAGCGACGTGGCAGCGGGCATCGAGTACCGTGACCTGACTGCAACGCGTCGACGCGGGATGACCGACCAGGCGCACGCACATCCGGGTCAGGAAAGCAGATAGTGCCTCGAAGGTGCGCAGGTCAGGACGCCCGGACTCGCGCGCCGCAGTTGCGCGCAGGCGGCGCAGTGCAGCAGGCGACAGTTCGAGCACTTTGAAGCGGCCGCCGAGCTTGCCAGACAGCGTGAGCAACGCCACGCGCGCCAGCTGCCATGGTGTGATCTTGGACCAGCCTGCAGTCTCGACCAGATGTACCAGCTCTTCCCGCGTGACCGTCAGCGCCGACGGCACCAGCGACGGATCGAGCACTGGCACCTCAAAGGAGTGACCCGAGCAGCACCAGCTCCAGTTGCGGACAAAGGTGTAAAAGGCGTTGCCGTCGAGGGCAGCGTGCGAGCAGGTCACGGTGAGCAGCGTGCCATCGCGCAGCTGGGTCAGCTTGATCTTGAGCAGCGGCTGGCGTCCCAGCTGCACCCAGAGCGCGCTCAGCCGACCGGCCAGCCGGTGGGCCAGCGCCGGGTCGGCGACGACGTCGGCGCGCGCGATCGCTGGTCGCGACGCGACCGTGAACGGAACGCCAGTGCCGCCAAACACGACCCCCTGCCCCTTGCGCGGCCGACCCGCCAGGTGAGGGTAATGCGAGAGCACGCGCGCCAGGCCGTCGCGCAACCGCGCGGCGTCAAGCGACTGGTCGAACAGCCAGGCGCCGCGGATAACCAGAATCGCGTTGGCGCGATCCAGCTCGGTCAACTGCCACGACGATTTCTCGCTGCGCTCGCGCGGCCGGACCAGCGTGGTATTGCCGACGCCGCTCACTCGAGCCAGCCGCCATTGAGCAGCAGGATGTTCTCGGCCGCGTCGTCCGGGCCGCTGCCGAGTGGCGCATAATGCAGGGCGACCAGATCGAAGATGTAGCCCGCCTCGACCATGGCATCGAGCAGCACGCTGTCACCCAGCCGCGCGGCCGCGATCAGGGCCCACTCCTCGGGCATGGTGATCGAGGCGCCTTGCTCCAGGTCGTAGGCGCTGATCAGCTCGGGTGCGATCGAGCGGCTCGACGAGCAGTTTGGCCCGAGCGCCGCTGCTGGCCGCCACGACAATGGGTAGGTGATGGCGTTGTGGCTGCGGGTCGCGCTGTCGAGCGTGGCGCCAAAGACCAGCAACCCCGTGCGCGCGCTGACCGCGGCTGCGCCGCCCTGCGCAGCAGGAGCGTCGTACAGCACGAACTCGTCGGCCGGCGTCGACGGGTTGAGCAGCGTTGCCGAAGCTGCGATACCGGTCGCGCTTTCGGCTGTTGCCCGCGCCTGCGCCTCGCTGACCGAGCGGTACTGGCCGCAGATGATCTGAAACGACAGGTTGTCGCCGTAGGGCTGCTGGCGAACCACGATCGTGCACGATCCGACGATCGAGAGCTCTTGCCTCAGTTGCTCCTTGAGCTGCTGGCAATTCGCTGCTGCCGCGTCCTCGTTGCCGGCATCCTCGCTCGCCGCAGCGTCGACCGTCGCTGCGTCGAGCGCCGTTGCGTCGACCGCCGTTGCGTGGTCTGGCCGGGCCGAGTCCAGCGCGCTGCCAGCGTCGATCACGTAGTCGGGATCGGGCGCGCTGTCGAAAGGACAGGCGCCGACCAGACACAAAGTTGCCGTGACTGCGATAAACGACGCGGTTCGAGCGTTCATGGGTCGAGCTCCCTGGCGCTGCTGGTAGTATGGCAGAAATTCCTCGTCGTGGCGCCCACTCGCCATCCGCTATATCTTCGAGCGATGTCGAGGCGACTGACTTCTCCGCCGATGATCTTTCTCGCCAGCATCGCGCTGGCCTGCATCGTCGGGCTCGTCGACTACTGGAGCGGCACCGAGTTGCACGTCGACGCGCTGTACCTGCTGCCGCTGATGCTGGCCGGGCTGTTCTGCCGCGGCCGCGGCGCCGTGCTGCTCGGCCTGATCTGCGCGGCCATCTGGGGTGCTTCCAACTGGGCGGCTGGCCTGCGCTTCGGCTACGTCTATCTGTGGCCGGTCAACCTGTTGTTGCAGGCCTCCGCGTTTTCGACCGTGTCTTTGCTCGCGCTCACCATCCGGCGCCGGCTCGATCGCGAGCAGCAGCTGGCCCGGCTGGACCCGCTGACCCAGCTGGCCAACAGCCGCGCCTTCTTCGAGCGCGCGCGGGTCGAGATCGCGCGCGCGCGCCGCTTCCAGCGGCCGCTCAGCGTCGCCTACCTCGACCTCGACAACTTCAAGCAGGTCAACGACACGCTCGGCCACGAGACCGGCGACGAGCTGCTCAAGACCGTGGCCCAGACGCTGACGACCACGACGCGCGCCACCGATCTCGCGGCCCGCCTCGGTGGCGACGAGTTCGGTCTGCTCTTCCCCGAGTTGTCGGCCGAGATGTGTCAACCTCTGGTCGAGCGCGTCTGCCAGCGCGTGGCCGAGGATCTCCGCGCCCAGCACTGGCCGGTCACGGTGAGCATCGGCGCCACCACCTATCTGGCAGTGCCGGACGACGCCGCTGGCATCATGAGCCACGCCGACGAGCTGATGTACGAGGCCAAGAAGGCCGGCAAGAATCGCGTGCACTTCGAGGTCGTGGCCTCAGTGCAGTCCGGCTCGCTCGATCAGTGATCGTGGCCATGGTGGGCGTCCGGGCCATGCGCGTGGTCGTGCACGTGCGCCGTGTGCTGGTGCGGGTGGGCGTGCGGCCCGTCTGCTGGCACTGCGTGCGCGTGGTCGTGGTGGCCGTCGTCGTGGCTGTGTGCGTGATCGTGCTCCTGCGCCACGTGCTCATGGTGGTGGCCGTGGCGCTCGGTCAGGTGCAGCGCCACGCCTGACGCGAACAGCAGTGCGGCCAGGGCAGTCAACGGGCCAGCACTGGTGTCTCCAAGCAGCATGGCAGCCAGCGCACCGACGAACGGCGCTACCGCAAACACCGATCCAGTGCGGCCAGCGCCGATGCGACGCTGCGCATACAAATAGAGGCGCAGGCTGATGCCGTAGCCGGTGGCGCCGCAGGCCAGCAGTCCGAGCAGCGACGTCCGGTCAGGTCGTGCCTCATCGAGCAGTAGCCCGACCGCTGCGGTGAGCAGGACGCCAGCGCATGCCTTGACCCGAACCACAGCCGCTGGATCGAGATCGGCATAGGGTCGCGTCAGCACGTTGTCCAGCGCCCACGCCAGCACGGCAGCCACGATGGCGATGGCGCCGAGCACGCCAGCGTCGCCCTGGGTTGATGCCACGCTGACCGTCACGACGCCGCCAGCCACCATCAGCAGCGCGGCCAGTGCGATGCGGCGGCCAATATGCTCGCGAAAGATCAGCGCGGCCAGACCAACCGTGAAGATCGCCTCGCCATTGAGCAGCAACGCGCCATAGGTCGCCGGCACGCGCTGCAGCCCCCAGGCAAACAGTGTCGGCGCCAGCGCTGCGCCGAAGAAGGCGATCGCAAAAAGCCGCGGCAGGTGGCGCAGCCGGATCGCTGCCTCGCGCCGCTCGCTCGTGCGCTGCCAGCCACCGAGCGAACCGAGCGCAGCGCCCAGATAGAGCATTGCAGCCGTGGTCAGCGGACCGACGCCCGCGCCAAAGCGCTGGATGAAGGGCGTGGTGACGCCAAACGCCAGGGCGGCCAGCGCAGCGAGCAGCGTGCCGACGACGATCGGATTGCCTGCCATCAGCGCGTCACTGCGGCCGTTCGAGCACGGCAAACCACATGCCGTTGAACGCGCCCTGGTCCTTGATCGCAAATCCGACGCCAGCAGCGAGAGAGCGCCAGCCCGCACCCGAGGTGAGAAACAGGCACCAGACGTTGGCCAGTGCAAAGGTGACCCAGCCCGGCACCCAGACCACCATCAGCAGCCGGCCGCCCGGCTTGAGCACGCGAAAGATCTCGGCCAGCCCCTGGCGCTTGTACTGCCCGAGGTGATCGAGCACGTGGGCGCTGACTGCTGCGTCGAAGTGGCCAGCGTCGAACGGCAGCGCGCTCAGGTCGCCCTGCTCGACTTGCACCCGTTCGGTCAGGTTGGCCAGCCGCAGGTTGCGCTCGAGCAAGGCGCGACCACCGCGCTCGATGTAGTAGGCGTCGAACCGATCGAATGCGACCACGCGACCCTGCTTGAGCACCTTGGCCACGGCCAGCGTGGTGCGGCCACCGCCGCAACCGGCGTCGAGCACCAGGTCGTGGTCGCCGCGCACCAGCTCGACCAGCGGCAGCGACGCAAAGTCGACGCGCTTGGAGGTTCGCAGCAGCAGGCCGCCGATGAAAAAGATCACGGCGAGCAACGCGACCACGAACCAGGCCGGCCAGAGCTGCGGCCACTGCAACTGCAACCCGAACGCGATCGTCAGCAGCGCCAGCGCGGCCAGCCAGTGGCCGTTCATGGCGCTCCACGACCAGCCGAAATCGAGGCCTGCAGCGTCGTCGAGCGGCCGCCGTCGCAGCCGCGAGCCAAGCCGGCCAAACCAGGTTGGCGCCAGCGAATAGACCGAGCCGAGTACGACCGCCAGTCCGATCAGGTGAAACAGCGCGACCAGCACCAGCACGCCGGCAACGGCATTGAGCTTGGGAAAAAGCACCATCAAAGAGATGCCGACGGCCAGGCCGAGAATGCCGACCAACCAGGCGTGGCTGTGCGCAGCCTTGGCTTTCATGCGACGGATGGTAGCACTGCTGGTGCGGGGAGCGAGAGCTTGTGCGAGGGGGCTACAGCGCGTCGATGATCTTGTTGAACGTCGCGCTCGGCCGCATGGCTTTGTCGGCCTTGACCGGGTCGGGCAGGTAGTAGCCGCCGATGTCCATCGGCTTGCCCTGGGCCGCGATCAGCTCGCCCACGATGGTGCCTTCCTTGGCCTCGAGTTCCTTGGCCACCGGCGCAAATCGATCGCGCAGCGTGCTGTCTTTGGTCTGCGCCGCCAGCGCCTGCGCCCAGTACATGGCGAGGTAGAAGGTGCTGCCGCGGTTGTCGATCTCGTTGACCTTGCGCGACGGATAGCGCGCGTTCTCGAGGTACTTGCCGACCGCCGCGTCCAGCGTCTCGGCCAGCAGCTTGGCCTTGTCGCTCTTGTTCTGCTCGGCGATCAGCTCGAGCGACGGCACCAGCGCGTTGTACTCGCCCAGCGAATCCCAGCGCAGGTGGCCCTCCTTGACAAACTGCTCGACGTGCTTGGGCGCCGAGCCGCCAGCGCCCGCCTCGAACAGCCCGCCGCCGTTGAGCAGCGGCACGATCGAGAGCATGCGCGCGCTGGTGCCCAGCTCCAGGATCGGGAACAGGTCGGTCAGATAATCCCTGAGCACGTTGCCGGTGCAGGCGATGGTGTTCTCGCCGCGCCGACAGCGCTCGAGAGCGAACTTCATGCCGTCGACTGGCCGCATGATCTTGACCTCGAGCCCCTTGGTGTCGTGCTGCGGCAGGTACTGGTTGACCTTCTTGATGATCTGCGCGTCGTGGCCGCGCCGGTCGTCGAGCCAGAAGATGGCCGGCGTGCCGGACAGGCGCGCGCGCTTGACCGCCAGCTTGACCCAGTCCTGGATCGCGGCGTCCTTGCACTGGCAGGCGCGAAAGATGTCGCCCTTTTGCACCTTCTGCTCGAGCAGCGTGGCGCCCGCCGAGTCGACCACGCGGATGGTGCCGTCGGCCTTGGCCTCGAAGGTCTTGTCGTGCGAGCCGTACTCCTCGGCCTTTTGCGCCATCAGGCCGACGTTGCTGACCGCGCCCATGGTGGCCGGGTTGAACTGGCCGTGCTGCACGCAGTCCTCGATGATGGTCTTGTAGATCACCGCGTAGCAGCGGTCCGGGATCATGCAGACCGTGTCCTGCAGCTTGTCCTCGGTGTTCCACATCTTGCCGCCGTCGCGCACCACGTTGGGCATCGAGGCGTCGATGATGATGTTGTTGGGGATGTGCAGGTTGGTGATGCCCTTGCGCGCGTCGACCATGGCCAGGGCTGGCTGGTTCTTGTAGACGGCCTGCAGGTCAGCCTCGATCGCAGCCTTCTGGTCGGCCGGCAGCCGGTTGAGCTTTTCGTATACGTCGGCGATGCCGTTGTTGAGGTTGACGCCGATCTCCTTGAGCAGCGCCGCGTGCTTGTCCAGCGCCTGCTGGTAGAACACCGCACAGGCGTGGCCGAACATGATGGGATCCGAGACCTTCATCATGGTGGCCTTGAGGTGCAACGACAGCAGCGTGCCTTCGCGTTTGGTCTCGTCGATGGTCTTCTTGTAGAACTCGCGCAGCGCGGCCACGTTCATGCTCGACGAGTCGATCACCTCGCCCTGCTTGAGCGCCAGCTTGTCCTTGAGCACGGTTGTGCTGCCGTCAGCGCCCTGGAACTCGATCTTGACCTCGTCGGCCTTGGTCATGGTGGTCGAGTTCTCGCTGCCATAGAAATCCTTGGCGTCCATATGAGCAACGCGCGCCTTGGATCCGCTGGTCGGCCAGTCCTTCATCATCTTGTGCGGGAACTTCTGGGCAAACTTCTTGACCGAGAGCGAGGCGCGGCGATCCGAGTTGCCCTCGCGCAGCACCGGGTTGACCGCGGATCCGAGCACCTTGGCAAAGCGCGCCTGCAGCGCCTTTTGCTCGTCGGTCTTGGCCTCCTCGGGGTACTGCGGGATCCGGTAGCCCTTGTCGTTGAGCTCCTTGATCGCGGCCTGCAGCTGCGGCGCGGTGGCGCTGATGTTGGGCAGCTTGACGATGTTGGCCTGCGGCGTCTGCGCCAGGTCACCCAGCTGCGCCAGGTAGTCGGGGATCCGCTGTTCCGGCGTCAGGTTCTCGGGAAAGTTGGCAATGATCCGGCCGGTCAGCGAGATGTCCGGCGTCTCCACCTCGACACCCGTACCTTTTGCGTACGCCTTGACGATCGGCAAAAAGGAATAGGTCGCAAGCGCCGGTGCTTCGTCGATCTTGGTCCAGCTGATTTTTGCGTTGGTCATGGTTTCCCTCGCTGTTTGTCCGTGCGAATACTCATTTCGCAGAGCGTGGTCAACACGTAACTCGGGCAATTGACGACGGGGGGCGGGCTACTCGACCACGGGCCGGGCCTGCTTGACGACCAGCTTGCCGTTCTTGGCGATCTTGAACTCCATGTCCATGGCGAAGTTCTTGTCGTCGGCCTTGCCGTAGACGCGCTTGAAGTGGGCCTGCACCCGCTCCATGGCCGCGGTCAGCTGCTTGACCTGGTCCGGCGTGAGCACGTTCTTGCCGTCCGAGAGCGACGAGTGGCGGATGAACTGGGTCTCGTACTCGCCGCGCGGCCCGATGGCCGAGATCAAGAACTCGTCGGGCGTGGCACCCGGGGTCGGGTTGGTCACCAGGCTCTCGCCGACCTGGGTGTTGACGTAAAAGCC